>CEAH01012255.1_pt1 | contig 69995 bp, 63 predicted proteins | sample 557571 | NCBI WGS metagenome assembly CEAH01 (sample SAMEA3182092, study PRJEB8094) | gut metagenome | biome: human; feature: gut; material: Stool; isolation source: human stools | place: Canada | collected 2013-11-25
CCGAAGCTGACCGCAGAGATCATGGAGCGGTTGGCCGGTTACACCCTGGTGGGCTTCCATGTGAAAGGGTATCCGGTGACGGATGAACTGCTGGCCCCCTTTGCCGGGCATAAAAGCATGGTCAACTTCGGCGTGGAAAACGGCACCCTCACCGACGCCTGTTTCCCCGTTTTTTCCGCCATGCCCAAGCTGCGCATCCTGCTGCTGACCGGGAACGCCGGGATCGACGGCAGCGGCCTGTCCGCCCTGCAAGGCTGTAAGCTGGACCTGCTGACCCTTGACCACACTGGGCTGGATGATGCCGGTCTGCTCCAGGCAGCCTCCATCCCCAAGCTCTCTCATATCTGGATCGACCACACTGCTGTTACTTATGATGGACTGCTGGCTGTCGCCGGCAACAACTACATCAAGCCAGTGGCCCATGTGCAATTTACCAAGGAGCAGATGGAACACTTCTCCCAGCTCCAGCGGGAAAAGGCCAAAAAGCCCGTCCAGCTGGATGAGCAGGCAGCGTCGGAATGCCGCAGTGTGTTGTCCGCTTTCTTTGCCGAAATGACAGAATGGGAGCAGTACATGGAGCAGGTTGGGTTTGAAGATGCCGAGGCTGTGCCCCGCCTGCTGGCGATCTGGGAGAAGTATGTGAGCGAAAAGCCCCGTCTGGGCTATCGGCCTCTGGCCCTCTCATACAGCGCCCAGGGCACCTACAACGGGGAAGAATTCCTTGACGCGGAGCAGATCACCAAGAACAAGCTCTACATCTACACCAGAGAGAAAAATACCAGCTTTGACCGCCGCTTTCTCATGAAGCGCGTGGGCGAGGGTTGGATGATTGACGCGGTGCAGGAGCGGCTGAACGGCTGGCAGCGGACAGGATTGTAAGGGAGGCATAATGGATGATATATAGGTTTACGGAAGTATTAAACGATCTTGTTAATTATTTTCTCCTTGGTGACATTTTGTTGCTGGAGGACTGGAAGCAGGCAAATCATCTTTCAGATGATTTAGCGATGGAGTTTACCACAAACGAAAGCGGCGACAGGGTATTTGACGAAGGAATTGTAATCCCAATGGCCGGTATTGAAAACTATCCCTATACCATATTGTTCAATCTCTCTGGTGATAGACCGGAGCTGTGCAAAGAAAGAAACCGATTGCAGCTTAGAAAAAGTGGCTATTCCCTCAAAGTAGATCATAATATGCTGATGCTTTTTACATGGCCAATATTGGAACAGTTTACGCCTGAAAAGGTGAAAGATCTGATTTCTTACTATAGAGTGCATAAGAAGCCGATGATTGAGCTTGCAAATGGCTGGTATCATATCGAGATTTTGGGTGGAGAAACCTTGCAGGATGGGGACTATGAACCTACATTTGAGTTTGTGATACAACCAGCCACAAATGAAGAAGTCACCATAAATGCAGATATGAATTTTAGCTTTGAAATTACAAGCTCTGCTTATTAGTGAAACCTATCCCTACCGAAGATGGAAAAGGAGATTATGATATGGATTTATTGAAACAATGCCAGCAATGGTTTGAACAGGATGAAGCGCAGAAGGTAATCGACACCCTGGAAGCGATTCCTGCCGAGGAGCGCACCCCGGAACTGGACAGTGAGCTGGCCAAGGCATATATTGCCGTTGCACATATAGGAGAACGGGAGCCTTTTGAAAAGGCGCTGGAACTTTTGGCTCCCCATGAGGAGCATTTTGCCGAAGATCACTGCTGGAATTATCGGATCGCTTCCGCTTATTATTTTCTGGATGAGGAAGGTCCCGCCCTGCGTTACTTTGAAAAGGCCCTGAAAGCCCGCCCCGGAGACAAAGATACCCAGGAGTACATAGACGATTGCCGCCGTCGTTTGTCCCTGCCCCGCTTTGAAAAGAACTTCCGTGAAAGGACGCAGGAAGCATGGGCAGCCTTTTCTCAGATTGAGGTAGAACTGCGTCAAATCATAGAAACTGACGAAACGCACCAGTGCGGCGAAGAACTGGTTGAAAAATGCGGGAACGCGCTCAAAACGGCCCTGCGTGATACTTCTTTTGAGCTGGGCTTCAATGGCGAAAAGTATGAATTGATCCTCAGTCCAGAGGGCCTTCGCTCCCGCCTGTTCCCGTTGGTGTACTTCCAGAAGCAGGCCCCAGAATCGGTGCTTGAGCATTGGAATATCTGGGTAGGCCGCCAGCCCTGTGAGGGGTTCGAGCTGCGGGCTGGAGAGATCGAAGTTCGGGCTGATGATGTGCAGATGTGGGCAGAGGAAACAGAGGATCATCAGGTAAGTCTGGTCCTTTACTGTGAAAAGCTGACGCCGATCTTGAAAGAGGACACAGACAAGGTCTGGTGGGCACTCTCTATGCTGGTAGATCAAACCATCGGAGAAGTTTCCGCTATCGCCTTTGTTGCTGGGTTTGATGTTTATGCTCAGCCGAAAGACGAACCGGCCAAGCTGCTTTCTGAACTGCCGGAGTTGCTGCAAAGCATGGGACTTTCTCTCTGGCGGGATGGCAGCGACTACCTGGAAAACAGCTACCTTGCCTATGAACTGAAACCGGTGGAGGACCCAGAGGCTGACTGGCGGCTGGATGTCTATACTGGAAGCTGCCGCCTGCCGGTGCTCATCAACGACTACCTGACTGCCCGCAGTGATATGGTGGATGAGTACCACAAGGATGGCATTGCCGCTGGATTCCTCCTGTACCCGCTGTCCGGTTTTACCGGTGAGGAACGAGTGAAAGTCATTCTGGATTTCCGGGATAACCTGCGGGATGCCATCCTGCGGGATGCAGGAGAGGAAGCCGTGACCTTCCTGGGTGGGGCCACTGGTCTGTATTGTGGGTATCTGGATTTTATCGCCTGGGATCTGCCCGCTGTACTAACAGCAGCACAGGCATTCTTTGAGGGAAGCGACTTGCCCTATGCTCACTTCCACGCATTCCGGCGGGATGTGGGTGGTGTGCCACTGCTGGACGAGAAAGAACCGGAGCCTGATATTCATGAGGAAACTGGCTCCCTGCTCTCGGCGGAGGATATTGAAACACTGGAATCCTTTGATGAAGGAACCACCGGTTACTTTGAGAAAATGCTCGGCTGGCTGGAGGATTTTATCAAAAGTGGCGTAGAAGAAGGACGATTCAGCGAAAAACAGGCTCACCAGGATTTGCAGATTGCCCTCTGGTATGCCTTTGCCTGCCTTAATCTGGACGATTACATCCACTACTACCGCGCTGCGGAATGGATGAAGGATTCGGAGAAAAACGCCACGGGCTGCGCTACCTGGTACTACCGGTATTCTGTGGCGTTGATGTATTGCGGCAGGCTGGAAGAAGCACTGGAATATGCGGAGCGGGGCGCTCTGGAGGAGCCGGACTACCCCTGGATCTGGCTCCATCTGGGCAAGCTGCGGGCGCATTTTGGCGATAAATCCGGTGCGCTGGATGCCGTCAAGCAAGGATTAAAACTGGAACCGGGAGATTATGAGTTCCTGACCTTAAAAAAAGAGATCAAAGCCGGAGCCACCCTGGAACAGATGGAATATCATTGGATCAATCCCGATGCTGACCAAACGCTCCAGCGGGGACTGGACGGGAATGCGGATGATAAACAATGCGCCATAGCCTGCATTCGGGTGGACGAAGCAGGACTTGCCGAATTTTATGAGCTGTTCCACCCAGAGCGGTATAGCTATGAGAAAAACTCCCCCTGCTGTGAATTCCAATATCCAGTGCAGGAACATCTTGTGGAGCTGTCCTTCCGTATGAATGAAGCTGGACTCTCCAAGATGGGAACCGACTGGCTGCGGCAGCTCAAGGAACGGCTGGACAGCGGTGAATGGCTGACCCACACCCCTGAAGGAGAACCAGAGGGCATTCTAACAGGTGTGTTTGTGGACCAGACCCGCCGCATTGGTCTTGTCTATCAACAGCCGGGAGACGATCAGTATTTTCAGATTTTCCTGAACCCGGACGGTACGAAGGCGGATGCCTTCTGGTCCTCAAGAAAAAACAGTGAGCCAGAGGTTTATTCGGAGGATGAGATGTCTGCGATAGAGCAGCACATCAAAAACACCTTTGGTGAGTTTGAGAATGTGTTCCATGAGCTGGTTTCTCCTGACATCCATGTGGACATCTGCGTTGTTCCACCCTCTGATGAGCGGGACTATTACACACTGGTAACGATGGGCATGGGTGCTCATCGGATGAATGTGCCGGAGGAACTGGCGGAATACAAGCTGGAGCGAGCAGAGCTGGCCATCGCTCTGCCACCGGATTGGAAACTGGATGAGGAATCCCTGAAGGATGAGCGGTGGTACTGGCCTATTGGTCTCTTGAAAGTGTTGGCTCGCCTGCCCATTTCCAACGATACCTGGCTGGGCTTTGGCCACACAATGGACAAGCAATCGCCGTTTGCAGAGGACACGAAGCTCACCGCCGCTATTCTGACCGGTCCCCAGGGCGTGGAGGAAGGCGGCGAAGTCTGCACTTTGCCGAGCGGCGAGGAGGTCAACTTCTATCAGGTGATCCCGCTCTATCATAATGAGATGGAGTATAAGATGGAGCATGATGCGGACGCCCTGCTTGAAAAGATGGCAGGCATCAGTTTTGTGGTCAATCCCACCCGCCAGAATGCCATCACCAGAGGAACGCTTGCAGAGGAGGAGTTCACCGGCGATATGGACGATGCCGCATGGCACCTGGAATCCATTCAGGAAAAGGGCTTGCCGGTGAATGAGATCAATGCCTACAACCACATGGCAATCTATCTGCGCTGGTGCATAGAGCATGATCTGATGAGCGCGGAATTTATGGAGCGGTACTGGGAGCAGGTGCAGCCGTTTATGGCAGATCTGAGCCGCGCCGATCTGCGTGGCTTTATCCGGGACCAGCTGAAAGGACAGCTCTTTGGGGCGCTGTTCAACAAGGAGGGCGCAGCCTTTGCTGGATATTACTATGGCGAGGCGGATAGCCCGTACTTCCCCAGCGACATTGATAACTATGCTTTGGAGTATTTCGGTTCAGAGCAATATTATTCCGATAAGTTCCAGGATGAAGCCTATCTGTTCATCCCATTTGATGAAAACTATTATCAGGCTATGGCAAAAGTCATGGAAAAGCGGTTCGCCAACTGGCAGGGACAGAGTTTCGATGAGGCCACTCTGGAGCCTTCAGACCTTGCGGAAGCCATGATGGAATATCTGGACTGTGAATGTACCTATTTCCCCTCAATGACGGATGATGACCCCATCATGTCGGCATATAACTATGCCAAACGGGAAAGTGTCAAAGAGGGCTTTGTGCCGGTTCTGATTAAGGCGGATGACGAAATCCTGTGGGAATGCCTGATTATGAATTCTAACCCGGACAGCGATGGCGAGGACGACTTTGCTTTCGACCCGGACAAAGTTGCCGAATACCGGAAGAAAATGCTCTCCGCCCCTGTCGAGAACAGTAAGGCAGTCCTGGAGGAAATGATTGGGCAGCGCAAGGAAGAAGCCGAGGATGACGATATGGACTGGGATGAGGAGATCCTGGGCGAGATGGAGGGCGGATATGATAACCGTCGTTTTTCAAGCTACTGGAATTCCGATAATAATATGACCTATCCTCTCATTCTGGCTAAAATCCCCGTGAAGAATCCTTGGGAGATATTCGCCTACCTGCCCTTTGGTGGCTGGAATGAGTGTCCTGACACGCCGGAGTTAATGGCAGTTGCGAAATACTGGTTTGAACAGCATGGGGCGGTGCCTGCTGCCATGAGCCACGACGAGTTGGAGTTCCTGCTCCCGGCTCCTGTTTCCGAGAAAGAGGCCATAGATGTGGCGGTGGAGCTGTACGGCTTCTGCCCCGATGTGATTGACCAGGGGCCGGAGGACGCCACCGTGGGCGCTCTGGCCGATGTGCTGCGACAGTCCACTGTTTGGTACTTCTGGTGGGATTGAAAGGAGGATTTTTGTGGGATACGATGTGAGTTTTCACCCGATTTCACCAGAGGAAATGCGGGAATGGTATTTTACTCCCTTAACCTGGATACAGCAGGGACAGGAGGAAAAAGTGCTGGCCCTTGCCGCGCAGCATGGAATGGAGGATTTCTATACCGAAAAATATCTGAATACCTTGCGCGTTGGGGCTGAAACGGAATCTAACGAGCTGTTTGACAAAAGCCACGGCTTTTACATTGCGGTGGTCCAGGGATTTTTCCGCGATTACTATTACACCCGGGGAAGCGGCTTTTCCTTCCTGTTGGAGGAGAAGCCGGAATATGCCCGGTATTTCACGCCGTGGGCACAGGTGGCACCAACCGCCTTTCCCAATCCGGCAGAAAATCAGATCATCGAAAATTACTGCTCCGGTGTGTACCTGTCTCCAAAGCAGGTCGTGCAGCTTCTCCGGGATCTGGAGCAGATGCCAAAGGTGCTGGAGGATCTGGAGGGGCTTTGGCGCGATGGACAGTTTGCAGTGCTGAAAAAGGCCCTCACTGCCGCGGCGGAACTGGGTGTCGGCCTGCTGGAAGCTACCGAGGTGGTGGAACCAAACCCCATCTCCCCCAATGAGAGTACCAGCTATTCCAACCTGTACCACTGTGATCGAGATGGGGTGTATCTTTATATGGACACCGTCAGCAGACAGATCGAAGATGCTATCAGGAAAAGTGAGGAATAAGTATGAGCAATAAAGTGTTCCAGCAAAACCTGGATGACAAAAAAGGCTCCCAGCCCGGAGGCCCCTATCTCATTCAGATGCTGTTCAAAGAACCGGTAGAAATGCCGGATAAAGAAAAAATGACTGCCATAATGGAGAAGTACATCGGATCAACAGAGTGCTTCTGTTATGATAAGAAAATGGCCGGTTTTGCCGCACAGGAGCATATTGCAGAGTTCAAGGACGGAAAATGCCCGGTGCAGCTGATGGTGATGAAATGCGACAAGTTCAAGGGCAAAGGCTTCGATGCCTTTTTGATGAGCCAGATGTGGGACTGCCAGGAGGACCGGGAGCGGATCTTCCGAGAGTGCCGGTATCAGGTCGTGGCCACCGATATGCTGACTGCGGCGCTTCCAGCGCTGGAGCGTGCCAACCTGGATGCCGACTTTCTGGAGGCTCTGGCAGAGCTGTACCCCACCTGTGAGGCGTTCTATTTCCAGAACTGCGGCAAGCTGTTTCTGGCAGAGGATGTGCGCTCACATCAGATTGAGGGGCCGGATCGGTTCATCCGCTTTGGCGTCAATGTCCGTTTCTTCAACATCGAGGGCACGGAGGATATGCTCATCGACACGGTGGGCATGAGCACCCTGTTTTTGCCGGATCTCCAGTACCACTTCCACGGCATGGACCCCAACTGGGTGGTAAACCACGCCTATAATGCAGCGTCCTATATTCTGGAGCATGATAACCCCATTGAGGATGGGGAAACCATAGACGGCGTGGCGGATGGCCAGATGTGCCGGGAGATCCAGTGGAAGTGCCAATATGAAGATGCCTTGATCCAGCCGCCCAGAGGGGTGCTGGACATCAACATGGGAAACTATGCTTCGGGAGGACGCTGAATGAATGGCGTTGTGCTCCTGGTAGGCGGACTTCTGCTTGTGGCGGTGATCAAGCTGATTATAGATCGAAATTGGATCGGCCTGCTTCTCTGTGCTGTCGCCCTGCTTCTGGTCTTTGGGGCTGGACACCATACAAAATAGGCCATTTTAAGAATCGAGGAGGTGAAGTATGCAGAATTCAACAAATATGCGGATACTGGAATTACTCCGGTTTCTCTATGAGCGGACCGATGAAAACCATCCCGCCACAGTATCTGACATCATTGCCCATCTGAATGGAAAAGGAATTCAGGCAGTGCGGCAGACTGTTTACGCAGATACCAATGCGCTGATCGATGCGGGGATTGATATTGTGGTGGTTAAGAGTACCCAAAACCAATATTTTATGGGAAACCGCCTGTTTGAGTATCCAGAACTGAAAATGCTGACAGACGCAGTAGCATCCTCGAAGATCATTTCTGCCAAGAAGTCTGAGGAGCTGGTGCAGAAATTATGCCGTCTGACCAGTCTACATCAGGCAAAGCAGCTTCAAAAATTTGCTGCTTTATCCAGCCGTGTCAAACCGCATAATGAAAAGGTTTACTACATCATTGACAATATCCAAACAGCGATTGGAAACCATCAGCAAATTCGGTTCCAATACTATGAATATACTCAAGAAAAAAAGAAAATCTTAAAGCATGATGGATATTATTATGTCGTAAATCCTTATGCGCTTGAATGGAAAAATGACCATTACTATTTGATTGGATTTTCTCTGAAGCATCAGAAAATTGCTCACTTCCGTGTAGATCGGCTAACAAGTGTAGAAAATCTGGAAACTTACTTTATGCCGATAGAGGGATTTGATGTAGCCTCCTATACAAATAAAATGGTTGATATGTTTACATCGGAGTCATCGAAGGAAGTAACCCTTCTATGTGAAAACGAATTGATGAGAGTAATCATAGATCATTATGGAGAAGATGCTGCTGTTGATAGGTATGATGATACACACTTCACAGCCAAAATTGAAGTGAACCCCAGTGGAACTTTTTATGGCTGGATATTCAAATTCAAAGGGAAAATAAAAATTCTCTCTCCCAAAGAGTGCATTACGGAAATGCAGCAAATCGCTCAGGAATTTATATAGCGCAAAAGAGGTGTTATTGATTTTTAACACCTCTTTTCAAATGAAATTTTTATCCTTGAAGTGAACAGATGTTCGATATACAATATAAGCAAGATGTTCGCAGTTCGTCGAACAAATGAGAGGTGAATGCTGTGGGCAATATAACTTTTGGATCATTTATAGCCGAGAAACGCAAGGCGCACAAATTCAATTTACGCGATACAGCCAAGCATTTGAATATTGCTTACGGTTATCTGTGTGATATTGAGCAAAGCCGCCGTCCTGCACCCAATGGAGATTTTGTGGAACGCATCTCTGCCTTTCTGAATTTGGATAAATCAGAACATGAGTTGCTTTTGGATCTGGCTGCAAAATCACGCAATACAGTATCTGCTGATTTGCCAGACTATATCATGGAAAAAGATATTGTTCGGGCAGCCTTGCGTGTGGCAAAAGAAGTAGATGCTACCGATGAAGAATGGCAGACATTTATGAAAATGCTAAAGGAGCGTAAACGATAGGGGGGATAGCTTTGTCAATTCCACAAATCCGTACAGAAGCAATCGAAGCGGTAGGGCGAAAAATCTTGATGGAATATGATCCCTCTCTGCTATCCGGGCAACCATGTCCTGTGCCAATCGAAACCATTATCGAGACAAAGTTTGATCTAATCCTGGAGTTTCATACACTAAGAAAAAACCCCAAGATATTAGGGGAAACAATTTTCGATGACGGTGCCGTTGTTTTATATGACCAGATACAGAGACAGTATCGAATGATTGCAGTAAGAGCTGGTACAATCTTAATTGATGAACGGCTTTGTGATCCATCAAAATTAGGGCGGCTCCGTTTTACCTGTGCCCATGAGCTGGCTCATTGGGTACTACATAAGAAGTTGTACTCTGGTACTGGAGATGTTGCTGCTTATAACGGAAATGTTTCTTCCGACGAAAGTCATGGCATAATTGAGCGTCAGGCGGATACTCTGGCCTCTGCTCTGCTAATGCCTTTACCGCAGATCAAAAAATGTTTTTACCGGCTTAGAATAGGCCGGACAGATGAACAGCTCATTGCTGAAATGGCAAATATTTTTGAGGTTTCCAAGCAAGCAATGCTGATTCGTCTAAAATCCAGAAACCTGATATAACCAAATGGGGGAATAGAGAGAGGCGCTGCCCTCTCTCACGCTCCTCTGCTATGCTATTTTGTACCTAATATGTTCGCAATATTGCGAACAAGGAGGGATGTTCTATGAGAAAAGAAAGCACAACAATCCAAAAATGTAACAGCAGGCTAACAGCTTTGGGGCTTAACAGCGACGCTGCGTTTCATAGAAGTAAGCTGATTCTAAAGATTTACCGTGATGTAGTCTGGGTTCTGAGTGAACGGGCAGAAGAATTACAAGAAACTGCTTGGATTATGGGAGAACAAGATATAGAGTCTGGCCTCTGCTATCTTGAAAATTTTGCACCAGATATTGAACTGCAAGCCTTTGAAGAAAAAGTTTGCTGCCTTGTTCAAAATCAAATGTTGGTCAATATTATTGACCGTGCACTCCTTCGTCTGAAACGGTATCCGGATCGAGGAGAACTTTACTATGAAATTTTGACTAAGCAATTTATCTATCGGTTCAACAGTACAGAGAAAGAATTGCTGGAAGAACTAAATATAGAGCGCAGTGTCTTTTATGACCGAAAACGAGAAGCCATCTATTTATTTTCTGTTTGCTTGTTTGGATATTCTATTCCAGAAGTCCTGGAGGAGCTGCCCCGACTAAATCCCGACTAAATCCCGACTAAATCCCGACAAATCCCCGACCTAATCCCTACTCCCTTCCGACTTCCGACCTGCTATACTTGTTATAGTGGCAGGAATGCGCTAAATTGAATACTTTTCTACATAAGGCCCGGCATTAACCGGGCTTTTTTCATTCCTGCTGCAATATGGCGGCAGGAACATGGCTGGAGGTGAAAACACTTCCGGCCTTTTTCTTTGCCCGGTATTAGGAGGCCGGTATGCGCTGGGAGGCGTACATAGCAAAATATCCATGACACCGTTCAAATTCGCTGACTACCAAGAATTTGAACGGAGGAAAGGATATGACGAGAGTATTCATTTGGAAAAATAACAGCCCACAGGAATGGGAGGAAATCAGTTTTTCAGCGTTCAGTAAGGCACGCCGCAATGGTTGCTTTACTGGGCGCTTTTTTGTTGAAACAGTCAAAATGTTCCGTGATGAAGATGACCGCATTATCATGGAATGTTCTCGCAAAGATTTTGAAAAATACCAACAGGAGGACCGCCACAGCCGCTATCTCCAGGAACATGAGAAAAGTCGCTCTATATTCCCGGCTTCTCATGTGGGAGATCGTGGCGGCACAGAGGAAGGTTATCAGGATACAGATTTGTTTGTGGATGAATCTGTTGATACTGCGGAACAAGCTATTCAGAATTTACTTCTTGAGGATTTACACCAAGCTCTATTGAAACTGAGTCCAGCAGAACGAGATTTTATATTGTCCTATTATGAAATGAAAATACCAAATGCAACTTGTTTAGCCCAACGATATGGTATTACTCGGCAAGCCGCAGATAAGCGATTGAAAAAAATTGAAGAAAAAATAAAAAAGTTGGTTGCGATTTTCTAAAAAAGTGGCAGTAGCAAGTGAGAGGGAAATCCTTTCACTTGCACCTTGACAACCTCATATACGAATCATTAAGTTTGATCCTCTTTGGGCGTAATAGCCGCTACATCAGCGGTATATTTTCTGAGAGCTGCCACTCGCATAACAGGCCAACCCATTTTTGCTGTATAGATGAGTTTTCGGTTTATCAGAAATATATCAGGCTGGAATACATCGGATGGCGTCCGGTCATGGCATAACAAGGAGGAAAGCTCTCTTACAGCCATAGTCCGAGCGTGATAACAACCGTCGCAGGCCATGGGTAAGACCAAACGAAGTGGAGGTGAAATTCCTGAGAAGCAGGCCAGCCATCTGCGGCTTAATGATTACCCAAGTCCCTGGGGTGTCGTGGACAAGTAAGGGATAAAACAGGCGCTAAATTGAAGGAGACTCTGTAATTTGCAGAGCCTCCTTCTTACATAATCAAATCTCAAAACATAGGAGGATGAACATGAAAGAAGATTGGATTTATAAGCGTGGGGATTTATATTATGCCAATTTGAACCCTTATTTTGGATCAGAGCAAGGCGGCACCCGTCCTGTCCTGGTTCTTCAAAACAATGTGGGGAATTTTTTCTGCCCCACTTTGATCGTAGCTCCGCTCACCAGTAAATGGATTAAGAAAAAGGAGCTGCCCACACACTATGCACTGGAGAGCGTTCCAGAGCTTGGACTGAAATCTGTTGTTCTGCTGGAGCAAATTAAAACGATTGATAAAAGGCGTGTTTTATCGTACATTGGGCGCGTATCTCGCGAAGAAATGAGAGCGATTGATGATGCTCTGCAAGTTAGTTTAGATATTCATATTCCGGAGGAAATGGAGGCTCCGTAAGGCCACTTACCGGATAAAGGAGGCGTTTTTATGTTTGAAGCAAGAATTGCGGAATTGAACCGCTTTAATGAACAAAATCCTGTCAGCTATGACAAAAGAACCTATACGGTCGATGAGATTCAGGACATTCTGGGTATCAGTCGTCCCACAGCATATAATCTGGTAAAACAGGGTGTATTCCACAGCGTCAGAGTCGGCGGTCATATCCGCATTTCCAAAAAGAGCTTTGATGACTGGCTGGATCACGCAGATGAATGATTTGTCAAGGATGCCGATCTCCAAATCGACATCCTTAACTTTTTTTCTGCTTTCTCTTACAATGAGGCCATAGCAAGAAAAACTTTATAGAGGAGGCAAAAGCCATGCAAAAACAAAGAGTAAAGACCAGTATGTCTGTACCAGAGATGGGCAAAATGCTTGGGCTTGGTAAAGTAGAATCCTACTGGTTGGTTAAAAAGAACTATTTCAAAACAATTCAAGTGGCCGGACGAATGAGAGTTATGTTGGATAGCTTTGAAGATTGGTATGCCGGCCAGTTCCACTATAAAAAAGTGGATGGTACACCGCCCGGAGAGAAATGGAGGCATACTACGATGTCAGTTCCGGAAATGGCGGATCTTTTGGGGCTGAAATCTGGCACAGCTTATGACCTTGTTAAAAGGGGCTATTTTGAGACGACCTTGATTGATCGAAGAATTCGTATCATTACCAGCAGTTTTGAAGCCTGGTATCAAAAGCAAACTCATTATGTGAAAATCTCAGAAAGGAGCAATGAAAATGGCATCTATCGTGAAGCGTAAAAGCAAATATTCTGTGGTGTATGATTACACAGATGAAAACGGAAAACGCAGACAGCGTTGGGAAACCTTCAGCACAAATGCAGAAGCAAAAAAACGAAAAAAGCAAATTGAGTATGAGCAGGACTCTGGAACCTTCTTTATTCCTACGGCAAAGACCCTGAACGATCTGCTCGATGAATATATGTCCATCTATGGTGTAAATACCTGGGCAATGTCAACATATGAAAGCCGCCGTGGTCTGGCGAGAAACTACATAACTCCTATTATCGGAGATATGTTACTATCCGACATCACTCCAAGGATGATGGATAAGTATTACCGTGATCTGCTCTCTGTGAAAACGGTAAGCGTCAACAACCGCAAACCCACAAGCGAATATCTGACCCCGCATACAGTAAGAGAAATTCACAAGCTACTTCGCAGTGCCTTTAATCAGGCGGTGCGTTGGGAACTAATCAGCCGTAACCCTGTCCTGAATGCGACACTTCCCAAAGAAGAACATAAAGAACGGGATATATGGACTGCCGAAACGCTGAGCAAGGCTATGGAAGTCTGTGATGATCCTATCCTCTCCCTTGCCTTAAATCTGGCGTTCTCCTGCTCTTTACGCATTGGCGAAATGCTGGGCCTTACCTGGGACTGCATTGATATTGCACCACAGAGCATAGAAAATGGTTCAGCTTATATATTCGTCAACAAAGAGCTGCAACGGGTTACACGAGGTGCATTGGACGATTTGAGCGACAAAGGTGTTATTAAGAAGTTTCCACCTTGCATAGCCAGTACCCATACTGCTCTGGTCCTGAAAGAGCCTAAAACCAAAACCAGTATTCGCCGCGTGTACCTGCCGAAAACAGTTGCCTATATGCTGGTAGAGAGAAAAAAAGAAATCGATGAGCTGATGGATCTGTTTGGAGATGAATACATCGACAATAACCTGGTCTTTTGCTCCAGCAATGGCCGTCCGATGGAAAGTCAGGTGATTAACCGTGCTTTCAATAAACTTATCAAAGAAAACGGACTGCCTCATGTTGTGTTCCATTCTCTTCGCCACTCCAGCATCACCTACAAGCTGAAACTCAATGGCGGCGATATGAAATCAGTCCAGGGTGACTCTGGTCATGCTCAGGTTAAAATGGTTGCGGATGTCTATTCTCACATCATCGACGAGGATCGGTGCATAAACGCTCAGCGATTGGAGGAAGCTTTTTATTCCTCTAAGACTCCTGACCCTGTTGAAGATACAGAGCCTAAAACTGCGGATACTGCCGTCACTGAAAGTGATGAAAGTGATGCAGCGAAGATACTGGAACTGCTTAAAAATCCCGAAACTGCCGCACTGCTCAAGCAGCTGGCAAAAGCTTTATAAAGTCCCTCCCTCAGAAGAACGCCTCTCACTTTGTGAGAGGTTTTCTTCGTTTGAACCACTTTGCACAGTGACCAAACACTTTTTTTGTTAGCAAGGTTCTGAAAGCATTTTTGAGCGATGTTAGCAAATTCGCGATTTTGTTTGCAACTTCCTCTAATTTCTGCTAACAAATGTTTGCAAGTTCCTTTGGTAAAAATCGAACCTCTGACTTACCGCCTTTCTTAGCAAAAGGCCAAATCTCGTTAGCAAATGTTAGCAAACCAAGGTTTTTTGCAAAAAAGCCACAAAAGCCGCAGAAATAAGAAAAGCCGAAAACCCTGATAAATCAAAGGTTTTCGGCGTGTTTGCTGGCGTCCCTGGCGGGATTCGAACCCACGGCCTTTCGCTTAGGAGGCGAACGCTCTATCCTGCTGAGCTACAGAGACTTATATTAAATTGAGACTGGCAACGATCACTTTTCCCCGTAAGGCAGCTGGTAGAGCACAACCTTAGGAGGCGATCGCTCTATCCGGCTGAGCTACGTGGGCGTATGCAAATTATTTAGTTTTTCAACCGCTTCCTAACCCCATTCGGCGTCCAACTGAGTGTGGGATTAGGAGGCGGACGCTCTATCCAGCTGAGCTACAGGCGCGGGTACAGATTGCATTGTACCGCATCCGGGCGGCGCTGTCAACGGCAGGAGCGTGCAAAAAAGTGAAAAAATCCGCAAAATTCCGCGAAATACCTTGCAATCGGAAAAACAACAGCATATACTATTTAGGTTATTGCGGTACTTCCATTTCAGATACACCTGCCGCCGGCAGGAAGGAGAGACAGACTATGCAGAACAACAAGCTACGCAACGTCGCTATTATCGCGCACGTCGACCACGGCAAGACCACGCTTGTCGACGAGATGCTCAAGCAGGGCGGCGTCTACCGTGAAAATCAGGAGGTCGTGGATCGCGTGATGGACTCCAACGACCTTGAGCGTGAGCGCGGCATTACCATCCTTGCGAAGAACACCGCCATCCACTATGGCGATACCAAGATCAACATCGTCGACACGCCGGGCCACGCCGACTTCGGCGGCGAGGTGGAGCGTATCCTCAAGATGGTCAACGGCGTCATCCTGCTCGTGGACGCCGCCGAGGGTCCCATGCCGCAGACGCGCTTCGTGCTTTCCCGTGCGTTGGAGCTGGGCCACCGCGTGATCGTGGTCGTCAACAAGATCGACCGCCCTGACCAGCGCATCCACGAGGTCGTGGACGAGGTGCTCGAGCTGCTGCTCGACCTTGACGCCACGCCCGAGCAGCTCGACAGCCCCATGCTCTTCTGCTCCGGTCGAAACGGTACGGCGAGCTATTCGCCCGATGAGCCCGGCACCGATCTCAAGCCGCTCTTTGATACCATCCTCAACTACATTCCCGCGCCCGAGGCGGACGTTGACCAGCCCTTCCAGATGCTCGTCTCCGCTATCGACTACAACGAGTTCGTCGGCCGCATGGCCATCGGACGCATCGAGCGCGGCACGCTCAAGCAGAACCAGGAGATCATGGTCTGCAACTACCACAATCCCGACGCCGCGCCGAAGAAGGCGAAGGCCGTCTCCCTCTATGAGTTCGACGGTCTGGGCAAGAAGCCCGTTACCGAGTCCACTGCGGGCAACATCATCTGCCTGTCCGGCATCGGCGACATCACCATCGGCGACACCATCTGCGCGCCCGAGTGCGTGGAGGCGCTGCCCTTTGTGAAGATCTCCGCGCCGACGATGGAGATGACCTTCTCCATCAACGATTCCCCCTTCGCGGGCCGCGACGGCAAGTTCGTCACCTCTCGCCAGCTGCGCGAGCGCCTGTTCCGCGAAACGCTCAAGGACGTTTCTCTGCGCGTGACCGAGATCGAGGGCGCGATGGACGCCTTCAACGTCGCGGGCCGCGGCGAAATGTCGCTGTCCATCCTCATCGAGACCATGCGCCGCGAGGGCTATGAGTTCCAGGTCTCGCCCCCGCGCGTACTGTACCAGACCATCGACGGCAAGAAGTGCGAGCCCATCGAGCGTCTGGTCGTGGACGTGCCCGCTGAGAGCGTCGGCGCGGTCATCGAGAAGATCGGCTCCCGCAAGGGCGACATGGTCGAGATGACGCCGGTCGGCGCCCGCATGAAGGTCGAATTCCTCGTCCCTGCGCGCGGCCTGTTCGGCTACCGCAACGAGTTCCTTACCGACACCAAGGGCGAGGGCATCATGGCGAGCGTGTTCGACTCCTACGCGCCCTACAAGGGCGATTTGGCGCGCCGAAACACCGGCTCCCTCGTCGCCTTTGAGACCGGCGAGAGCATCACCTACGGCCTCTTCAACGCGCAGGAGCGCGGCCAGCTGTTCATCGGCGCGGGCGTGCCGGTGTACGAGGGCATGGTCGTGGGCGTCAGCCCCAAGCAGGAGGACATCACCGTCAACGTCTGCAAGAAGAAGCAGCTGACCAATATGCGTGCCTCCGGCTCGGACGACGCGCTGCGTCTGGTCCCGCCCAAGCAGATGAGTCTGGAGCAGTGCCTCGAATTCCTCGCCGACGACGAGCTGCTGGAGGTCACGCCGCACGCGCTGCGCATCCGCAAGACCATCCTCAACCACGAAAAGCGCATGAAGGCCACCCACGGCGGCAAGAAGTAAATGGAAAAGAACAGGGAACGGCTTGCGCCGTTCCCTGTTTGCAAAAGGATGACTTCAGGCAGAAAATCGAGGCTTGCTACCACCGGTAGCGGAAGTTCCAGCCATAGTTGATAGTGTGCAACGCCCAAATCCCGTAGAATTTCCCCATAAGGAGGAACGAGAAATGCTGTCAGAAACGATCTATCGGCTCAGACGAAGGGCGGGACTTTCCCAAGAGCAGCTTGCGGAAACCATCGGCGTTTCCAGACAGGCGATCTCTAAGTGGGAAAGCGGAACATCCACGCCGGAGCTGGATAAGCTGTTGGCGCTCAGCGAATGCTTCCACGTTACGCTGGATGAGCTGACCGGCGGAACACCGTGCGAAGCGGATACCGGATCGGTGCGGCGGACAAAGACGGACGGTTTCCGGCAGACAACGCAGAAGGTTGGCATTGGCTTATGTGTGCTTGGCGCGGTCCTTCTGCTGGCGGTGGGCGCGGTCATGCTGGCTGTACCGGATGCCGCGGATCGGCTGAACGAGTCCTCTGCGGTCACGCTCAACGGCTCGGGGCTGTTGCTGGTGCTTTGCGTCCTTTTCATGGCGGCAGGTCTGGTGCTGATCCTCCGGAAAAAGTAAAAGGAGAAACTGCTATGAAAACATGGAGCATCGTATTTGCCGCGCTTGCCGTGCTGCTCTCCGACGTGATGTGCGCCGTGGTGGCGTACCTTTATCGGGATATGCTCTGCGGCATTGCGCACGACTGCTACAGCGCACCGGCCGGCGTTGCCTTTTTGTACGCGATCCCGTTCGCAGCGGGGATCATTATATGCGCGGCGCTGGCCTGTGTGCTCAAGAAAAAAGCATAAAAGAAAGACTCCGTCCGCCGGACGGAGTCTTTCTTTCCGTTATGCGATCCCGAACAGCCGTTTGCCGTTCTCGGCGGTCAGGCGGATCAGCTCGTCTGTGTCCAGACCCCGCAGCGCCGCGAGCTTTTCCGCGATATAGCGGACGCTGCGCGAGTCGTTGCGCGTGCCGCGCACGGGGACGGGGGCCATATAGGGGCTGTCCGTTTCGAGCAGCATCCGGTCGAGCGGGCACTCGAGCGCGACCTCGACCATTTTGCGGGCATTTTTGTAGGTCACGGGACCGTCAAAGCCGAGATACCAGCCGCGCTTTAGGAGTTCGCGCGCCATCTCGACGCTGCCGGAGAAGCAGTGGAACACACCGCGCACAGCGGGAAATTCCTGCACGATGGCAAGACTGTCGGCGTGCGCCTCGCGGTCGTGCACGATGACGGGGAGGTCCAGCTCCTGCGCCAGCGCAAGCTGATCGCGCAGCACCCTCTGCTGAAGCTCTCGCGGCGGGTTCTGCTCCCAGTAGTAGTCCAGCCCGATCTCGCCGATGGCAACGACCTTCGGCTCCCGCGCCCACGCGCGGAGCGCGTCCAGACTGTCCTCCGTGTAGGGCGCGCAGTTCTCGGGATGCCAGCCGACGGCGGCGTAGACGTGCGGATAGGTCCGCGCCAGTTCCACCGCGCGGCGGGAGGACTCCAAATCACAGCCAGGGTCGAGGATCAGCCCCACGCCGTGTTCGGGCATGGAGGCGAGCAGCGTCTCACGGTCGGCATCGAACGCCTCGTCGTCGTAATGCGCGTGGGTGTCAAAAATCAAGCTCATAGGGTATCCTTCCTTTTTGATAGAGGGGACGATCCCCAGCAAAAGGGCATTTCACAAACGGCGTACAGCCTTGCTGCTGAAATAAAGCTTCCTATTGGCAGTTCGTGGGGTCGAGGGGAAAGCGCCGAAGCGCCGCCGGTGGCGGAAAAAACGAGGCGGTTTCGAGGAAGCGGCGCAATTGGCGCGCCCAAAGAGGCGCGGGAATTGCTTTGCCGCGACGGTGAAGAAGCCCCTCGTTGTCTCTGGGGTTCTAAAGGGGCTATCTCTCCGACCGAGAGATAGCCCCTTTGCTCCTATTTCAGCACAGCTTTGCGCCGGCGGGGATCTTATCGTCCACCATAATGAGGTTCAGGACCTCCTGCCCCTTCTCGGTGTGGGTGGCGGAGAGCAGCATACCGCAGCTCTCGAGCCCCATCATCTTGCGCGGCGGCAGGTTGACGATGGCGACCAGCGTCTTGCCGACGAGCTGCTCCGGCTCGTACCACTTGTGGATGCCGGAGAGGATCTGGCGGTCGGTGCCGGTGCCGTCGTCAAGTGTGAAGCGCAGCAGCTTATCGCTCTTCTTCACGGCTTCGCAGGCTTTGACCTTGACGGCACGGAAGTCGGATTTGCAGAAGGTGTCAAAATCGACCTTCTCCTCCGTCAGAGGCTCGATCTCCAGCGCGGGGAGCGCGGCCTTCTTCTGCGCCTCCTGAATGGCCTCCAGCTCGGCGAGCGCCTTTTCCATGTCAATGCGCGGGAAGATGGCCTCGCCCTTGTGGACGGTGACGCTCGCACTCAGGCGGCCCCATTCGGCGGCGCTGTCCCAATCGCGGCAGTCCGCCGCCGCGCCGATCTGCGCGAAGATCTTCTCGCAGGAGGCGGGAATGAACGGCGTGAGCAGGATGGTGCAGATGCGGATGGTCTCAAGGAGGTTGTACATCACGCTGGCAAGGCGCGCGCGGTTGGCCTTGTCCTTGGCGAGCACCCACGGCGCGGTCTCGTCGATATACTTGTTCGCGCGCTGAATGACCTTGAAGATGGCCTCCAGACCGTTCTGGAACTGGAATTTCTCCATCTCGGCCTCGTACTTGCCGCGCAGGGCGGAGGCCGCCGCGATGAGATCGGCGTCGAACTCACCCTCGGCGCGCTCGACGGGCAGCGTGCCGCCGAAATACTTCTCGACCATGGCGGTCGTGCGGGAGACGAGGTTGCCGAGGTCGTTGGCAAGATCGACGTTGATGGTGTTGATGAGCAGCTCGTTGCTGAAATTGCCGTCGGAGCCGAACGGGAAGGTACGCAGCAGGAAGAAACGCAGCGCGTCCACGCCGAAGCGCTCGGCAAGCACATAGGGATCGACGACATTGCCCTTGGATTTGCTCATCTTGCCGCCGTCCATGACGAGCCAGCCGTGGCCGTAGACGTGCTTGGGCAGCGGCATACCCATGCTCATGAGCATCGCGGGCCAGATGATGGAGTGGAAGCGGACGATCTCCTTGCCGACAAAGTGGACGTCGGCGGGCCAGAACTTATCGTAATCGTCGTACTTTTCGTTCATGAAGCCGAGAGCGGTGCAGTAGTTGAACAGCGCATCGACCCAGACATAGACGACGTGGCCGGGATCGAAGTCCACCGGCACGCCCCAGGTGAAGCTCGTGCGGGAAACGCACAGATCCTCAAGGCCGGGCTTGATGAAGTTGTTCACCATCTCGTTCACGCGGCTGGCGGGCTGGAGGAAATCCGTGTCCTCGAGCAGGTGCTGCACGCGGTCGGCGTACTTGCTCAGCTTGAAGAAGTAGGCCTCCTCTTCAGCGTCCTCCACCTCACGCCCGCAGTCGGGGCACTTGCCGTCCACGAGCTGGCTCTCGGTCCAGAAGCTCTCGCAGGGCTTGCAGTATTTGCCGACGTACTTGCCCTTGTAGATGTCGCCGTTGTCGTGCATCTTCCTGAAGATCTTCTGGATGGCCTCAACGTGGTAATCGTCGGTGGTGCGGATGAAGCGGTCATTTGAGATGTTCATCAGCTTCCACAGGTCGAGGATGCCCTTCTCGCCGCAGACGATGTTGTCCACGAACTGCTGCGGGGTCACGCCCGCGGCCTTGGCCTTGTCCTCGATCTTCTGACCGTGCTCGTCCGTTCCGGTCAGGAACATCACGTCGTAGCCGGTCAGGCGCTTGTAGCGCGCCATCGCGTCGGTCGCCACCGTGCAGTAGGTGTGGCCGATGTGCAGCTTGTCCGACGGGTAGTAAATGGGCGTGGTGATATAGAATCGTTTCTGTTCCATGGGTATCTTCCTCTTTTCCTGCCCGCGCCGAATGAAAGCGGGGCATAAATTCTCTTTAGTTTAGCACATTTGAGGACATTTTTGCAAGAGGTACGGCGTTATTTGCGCGGGCTCCGCGCAAATAACGCCGTTTTTTTGAGGTATTCTTACGCGATGGCGCGCTTTTCCAGCGCGCGCAGCAGCGGTACGCCGAGCAGGAAGCACACGGCGGCCTCGCCGATGCCGACCGTCAGCGCGTTGTAGGCGAACAGCCCCGCGAACGCGGCGGAGAAGCCCGTGCTTTCCCACGCGAGCATCGCGCCGACGATTACGGCGTTGCATACCACCGGCGGCACGGCGGCGGTCCATGCGCTGCGGCAGCGGCCCGACCACACGGCGGCGAGCAGCGTGGCGAGCGTGCCGACGACCAGATCGAGCAGGCCGTAGGGACTGAGCAGGTTGGTGATCAGGCAGCCCACGGCAAGACCGGGGATCGCCGCCTTGCGGTCGCGGCAGGGCAGCACGCACAGAGCCTCGCTCAGGCGGAACTGGATCGCGGGAAAGGCGAGGCCGAAGAAATTGGAGATCCACGCGAGCGCCGCGTAGGCGGCGGCAATGACGGCGGCGCGGGCGAGATCGCGGGTAGAGTATTGCAGCTCCATAGAGGGGTATCCTTTCTTGGAAATGTAAACAGATGCGGGGGAAAGACGGTCAGGCGGCCCCGCAGGACCGCCTGACGCTGCCTTAAAATTCGGGGGAGGTTCTGCCGGAGGTCAGGTACTCGTAGTATTGCGCTTCGGTCGCCGCCATGTAGGTCATGACCCACAGCGTGCCGACGCCAAGGCACAGCGAGCCGACAATGCCCCAGCCGATAAAGCTCAGATCGAGCACGAATTTCTCCCACTTGTGACCGGTCATCAGGCGCTGGCTCTCGTCCAGACATTCCCTCCAGCCGTATTCGGGGTGGTCGGCCTTGACGTAATAGACCATGGAGTAGGCGTAGGCCTTGACGATGCCGGGGATGAAAAGCAGCAGGCTCCACAGGAAGATAAAGAGCCCGGAGAGCAGACTGATGAGCAGCGTACCGCCGAAATCGTCCCGAAAGCCGCGGAACAGATCGTTGAGGTCAATGCCTCGGCCCTCGCGCGCCTGCGCAAGGAAGGCATATTTCTGCGCGTAGAGCATCGGGCCGGTGACGACGAGCGCGCCGACGCCGGGGAGAATGCTGCCGGCGGCGCCGACGATGGCGGAGACCACCAGACAGAACACCACGCCCATGAGCCATTGATCCTTGAAGATGCCGCCGCCGAGCCGGGCGCGGGCGGCTGCCTTCCATTCGCTTCTTGTCATGCGGATCTTCTCCTTATCACACAATATTTCGCTTACAGCAGGTCGGGCAGATGGCGCACGACCTCGGCGCAGCGCGGGCACAGCCCCTCGGCGTTGGGCGTGAGGGAGTGCTTCCAGCAGCGCGGGCACTTCGTGCCGGCGGCGTTTTCGACCTTGACGGCAAGCTCGCGGCCAACGGTCAGCTCGACCTTGGAGACAATGAACAGGTCGGCGAGCGCCGCGGGGTTCTCGTCCGCGAGGAACACATCGCCCTCGGGCACGGTCAGATGCACGTCGGCCTCCAGGCTCTTGCCGATGACCTTCGCCGCGCGGGCCTCCTCGAGCGCGCCGTTGACGGCGGTGCGGACCTCGATGATGTGCTCCCAGCGCGCCATGGTCTCGGCGTCGAGCGCGTAGGCGGTGAAGGGCTTGTTCATGTCGTTGAGCACCACGTTGCGCGCGTCGTCCTCGGCGGTGTGCGGCATGGCGAGCCAGATCTCATCGCAGGTGAAGGCGAGGATGGGCGCGAAGAGCTTGGCAAGGGTCGAGAGCGTGAGGTAGAGCGCGGTCTGGGCGCTGCGGCGCTCGGCGGAGTCCGCCGCCTCGCAGTACAGGCGGTCCTTTACAATATCGAGGTAGAAGCTCGAGAGCGTGGTGACGCAGAAATCGTTGACCGCGTGGGTGATGATGTGGAACTCGTAGTCGTTGTAGGACTGCTCGACCTTTTCGATCAGCTCGTTGAGCTTGGTGATGAGCCAGCGGTCGAGCACCGGCATATCCTCGGCCTTGGTGAGGTGCGCGGGGTCAAAGTCCACTAGGTTATCGAGCATGAACTTGCAGGTGTTGCGGAACTTGAGATAGTTCTGGCTGAGCTGCTGGAAGATGGCCTTGGAGCAGCGCACATCCGCGTGATAGTCGGCGCTCGCCGCCCACAGACGCAGAATGTCCGCGCCGTTCTCGTTGAAAATGTCGGCGGGATCGACGCCGTTGCCGAGGCTCTTGTGCATCGCGCGGCCCTCGCCGTCCACGGTCCAGCCGTGAGTGACGCACTCCTTGAAGGGAGCGCCCTCGCCGAACGCGCCCACGGCGGTCAGCAGGGAGGACTGGAACCAGCCGCGGTACTGGTCGAGGCCCTCGAGGTACATCGTGGCGGGCCAGAAGCCCTGATCCTTCTTCATCGCGGCGAAGTGCGTGGAGCCGGAGTCGAACCAGCCGTCGAGCGTGTCCTCCTCCTTGGTGAAGCTGGCGCTCTTGCCGCAGTGCGGGCAGGCGAAGCCCCTGGGAAGAATGTCGGCGGCGTCCATCTCGAACCAAGCGTTGGAGCCTTTCTCGGCAAAGAGGGCGGAAACGGCCTCGATGGTCTCGTCGGTGCAGACAGGCTTGCCGCAGTCAGCGCAGTAGAACACGGGAATGGGCAGACCCCAGCGACGCTGACGGCTGATGCACCAGTCGGCGCGCTCACGGATCATGCTCTTCATGCGGTCGATGCCCCAGCCCGGGACCCAGCGCACGTCGTCGCACGCGGCGCAGGCCTCGTCCTTAAAGGAATCGACGGAGCAGAACCACTGCGGGGTGGCGCGGAAGATGATGGGCTTCTTGCAGCGCCAGCAATGCGGATAGCTGTGCACGATCTCCTCGGAAGCGAAGAGGGAGCCGGCCTCCTTCATATCGTTGAGGATGACGGGGTTAGACTCCTCCACGAGCATTCCCTCATACTTGCCGGCATAGTCGGTGTGGCGGCCCTGATCGTTGACGGGCACGACCATATCCATGCCGTAGCGGCGGCAGGTCTGATAGTCGTCCGCGCCGAAGCCGGGCGCGGTGTGGACGCAGCCCGTACCGGAATCCATCGTGACATAATCGGCGAGGACCAGACGGCTGGTCTTGGGCAGGAACGGATGCTGCGCGAGCATATTCTCATAGAAGTTGCCGGGGTGGGTCTCGACGACGGTGTAGTGCTCGACCTTGCCAACGGCCATGACCTTCTCGACGAGCGCCTCGGCGACGATGTACATTTCGCCGTTGTCGTCGTTGCGGACGATGGCGTAGCTCTCGTCAGGATGCAGCGCGATGGCGAGGTTGCCGGGCAGCGTCCAGATGGTGGTCGTCCAAATGACGAAGCTGAGCTTGCTCTTATCGAGATGGCCGAGCTTGCCGAGGTCGTCGTGCATCGGGAACTTGACGTACACGGTCGTGCAGGGGTCGTCCTGATATTCGATCTCCGCCTCGGCCAGCGCCGTCTCATCGTGATAGCACCAGTACACGGGCTTGAGGCCCTTGTAGATGTAGCCCTTCTTGTACATTGCGCCGAAGACCTTGACCTCCTCGGCCTCAAAGCCGGGATCCATGGTCTTGTAGGGGTGCTCCCAGTCGCCGAGCACGCCGATGCGCTTGAAGCCCTCCATCTGGATGCCGATGTACTTGTCGGCATACTGGTGGCAGGCGGTGCGGAAGTCGGCGACGCTCATGGCCTTGCGGTTGAGCTTCTGCTCCTTGATGATAGCGCTCTCGATGGGCATACCGTGGTTGTCCCAGCCGGGGATATAGGGCGTGTAGTAGCCGCGCATCGCGTAGGAGCGGGTGATGAAGTCCTTGAGGGACTTGTTGAGCGCGTGGCCCATGTGCAGTCCGCCGTTGGAGAACGGAGGGCCGTCGTGCAGAGCGAAGCGGGGCTTGCCCTCGTTCTTCTTGAGCATCACGTTGTAGAGGTCCATTTCCTCCCAATGCTTGAGCATCTCAGGCTCGCGCTTGGGAAGCCCCGCGCGCATCGGGAAGCCGGACTTCGGCATATTCAGCGTCGCTTTGTAATCCATGTCGTGTCTCCTTTATGTGAATTTTTCTGTTTGCTGCAAAATAAAAATGCTCTGTCTCCCGACAAAAGAGACAAAGCATAACCATACTCTGCGGTACCACTCTTCTTGCCGCCGTTCCGGCAGCCGCTCAAATGCCGCGATGTAACGGTCGCACCCGGGCTGTCCTACTGCGGCTTCAGACGCCTGCTCCGAGGTGATATTCGCTCTCCGCGCCCCGCTGCCTCGCACCGACCGGCAGCTCTCTTTGCGGGCGGACGGGGAGCTACTTGTCCTCATCTGCACAATTCCACATATTACGGTCATTCTACCCGCATTCTTTCGCTTTGTCAAGGCTGAAAATGCTTGCGGAAGTGGCAAAAATAGGCTATACTATCGGCGAAAAATACGCGAAAGCGACAAATTCCGGAGGCTGCGCCATGATCCACGATATCGAGCCGAAGCATTTATACAACGAATGGAAGCCGAACGCCGCGCCGAAAAGGTCGAGCGCCGTCGTGCAGTTCTGCGGGAGAAACCTCCTCTGCCGCATCGACGACAACGGACTCAAGCTCCCGAGCCGCGCCATGTTTCCCGACGGCGACGAGAGGTTCACCTATCTTTTTGAGCTGGACGGCAGGGAATACTACCTCCTGCGCGACGAAACGCCGCGCGAGCCGGACGGCTGGACCTACCGCGACATCAATATTTTCCGCACCGAGCAGCCGAAGGAGATCGCCTTCGCCGCGGTCAGCGCGTGGCACCTGTGCTGCTGGTACCGCGACACGAGGTTCTGCGGCCGCTGCGGCACGCCGCTCGAGCACGACGTCAACGAGCGCATGATGCACTGCCCCAAGTGCGGCAATATGATCTTCCCGCGCATCAACCCCTCGGTCATCGTGGCGGTGACGCACGGCGACTACCTGCTGCTCACGCAGTACGCGAACCGCCCCGGCGCGACGCGCACGGCGCTCATCGCGGGCTTTACCGAGTTCGGCGAGACCGCCGAGCAGACCGTTCACCGCGAGGTGATGGAGGAGGTCGGCCTCAAGATCAAAAACCTGCGCTACTATAAGTCTCAGCCGTGGGGCATCTCCGGCGGCGGGCTGCTGCTCGGCTACTGGTGCGAGCTGGACGGCGACGAGACCATCCATCTCGACAACTTTGAGCTGGCGGACGGCGCGTGGGTCAGCCGCGAGGAGCTGCGCCGCGACTACCGTGACAACGGCGTCGCCCTCACGAGCGAGATGATCGCCCGCTTTGCCGCGGGGCGAGAGTACGAGCCGGTGTCGGAATAAGATGAAAAAGCGCGGAGCAGAAGGCTCCGCGCTTTCCTTATGCAAGGGCTGTAGCGATCCATTTCCCGAGCAGCTGCAAAAGGAGAAAGTGCGCGGGATAGAAAATGTAAAAGAAATATTTTCCGCCGCGCCGCCCGCGTTCGCCGCTGTAGAGCAGCAGGAGCGGTGCGCACAGCAGCACCCACGGCGAGGCGATGAGCAGCGGGAGCAGTCCCGCGAGCCGCCATACGCCCGCCGAGCGCAGCAGATAGAAAAGCGCGGCGGAGAGCGTGCCGAGAAAGACGTATTCGCTGCGGACGGCAAACGCCGCCGCGCCGAAGACGAGACAGGTCAGGACGTACAGCGCTATCCGCTTCCTGCGCTCTGCCGCGTCGGACTCAATGCGTGTGAGCACGAATAGCTCCAGGCAGGAGAGCGAGAGCGTAAAGAGTACGTTTTGAAGCGCGGGACCGGTCCACTGCTCATAGTGCGCGAGGTTGAAGACCGGCTCGCTGACAAGGGCAAAGGCCAGCAGCGTGAGAAAATACCGCTTCCGGTCCCGTGTGTGCGTGAAGCCCTCGGCGAGCAGGAAGACATAGAGCGGAAAAGCGAGATGGCCCAGCACATCAAACACGCGGTAGACGCCCTGCACGGCGCCGAGCCATGCGGGCGCGTTCTGCGGGATGAGCGTGCTTCCGTTCTCACCGCGGAACGGCGCGAAAAAGCCGCGCCGGATCACGAGCATATTCGCATGGTCGCAGAGCATGGAGACCATGGCGATGTATTTGAGCGCGAAGCCGCTCAGCTTTTTGGGGATCTGTTTCATGAAGGGTTCTCCTGTGTGCGCGCCGCGCCGAGAGCGGAGCGGAAGTCCTCCCACGCCTCGGGGTGGTCGACGTAGTATTTCGGACAAATTTTGCCGGTCACGTCGTAGTGGCGGATGACGTCGGCGGGAGCGAGATCGAATTCCTCGCACAGCCACGCCGTCAGCCGCAGAAGGCTCACCATCGTCTCGGCGGAGAACTCTCCCATCTCGTCGGCGTGGCAGACCTCGATGGAAACGGTGTGATCGTTCGCCTGCGAGGAGCAGTAGGCGATCTCCGAGAGCGGGACGCATTGAAGCACCTCGCCCTCCAGCCCCACGATGAAGTGCGCGCTGGCGTAAGTCTCATGCGTGACGGCGAGATTGGCGAAGAAGCTGCGGTTTGCCGCCGCCGAGGTGCCGGGGTTTCCGACGTAGTGGACGACCACGCCGTCGATCGTCTCGAGCGGCGTGCCGGGGCGGGAATACGGGTTGAGTGGCAGGATATCCTGTTCCACCCATTCCGGCGCGGACACGTCCGCGCCGGGAACGGCGCGGTGGCGGAACCAGTAGACCAGCTCCGCGCCGATGCAGAGGACGAGTACGGCGATGACCGCCCGCTCCAGCCGGACGCGGCTGCGCTTTTTTCGTGCAGCCATGCGTCAGAAGCCGCGCTCGGTCGCGGGCGTTTCGATGCCCATGGCCGCCAGCGCATCGAGGGTGCAGGTCATCTCCGGCGTGACGATCGCACAGACGCTGCCGCTCGAGGTCGTGTCGATCGACCGGTCGGTCGGTTTCTCGTCCACCCGGACGCTGTACCACAGCTCCAGCTCGACGTAGAAGCTGCCGCTGTAGAGCGTGTCCTCAAAGAGCGAGGCGTTGGAGGCGTGACCCGCCTCGTAGTCGCGGCGCAGCGCGGAGACGAGCGTGTTGGCCTGCGCGGCGGTCAGCTCGCCGTTGTCCTCGCCGTAGGCGCCGTCGCTGACGACGTCGTAGTAGCCGCCGGTGAGATAGGCGTTGCTCTTGTCGTCCGCCAGCTCGCCGAGCACGCGGTCGAGTGCGGCCTCGGGACAGTTGAGCAGCGCCGTCATCGTCTGCGCGACGGAGCCGGGCTCGTTCAGCTCCCGGGAGAAGGCGCGGCAGTCGACGTAGCTGCGGCGCACGACGCGCCCGTCCGTGAGCGCGTAGGTGACGGTGAAATAGAGATAGCTGTCGACCGGAGCGTCCGCGGGCGTTTCATAGGTGGTCCGCGCGTAGCTGAGCTGGCGCGCCTTGTCGGTGATCATCGCGCGGTGCGCGGCGAGGGTGCGCTCAATGCTCTCCGGCTCGTCGAGCTTGCAGGAGAGGTAGTCGCCGTTCGAGGAGAGATAAACGGAGACGAACTCCACCTCCTCCGCATCGGGCGTATAGCTCTCGTAGCCGGTGAGGTCGAGCGACATGGCGACGCCGAAGCACACCAGCACGGCGGAGAACACCAGCGCGCCGACGCGGCCTGTGCGCCAGACGCGGAAGCTCTTGTGCAGCAGCATTTCCGCGGCGAAGTAGCCGAGCAGGCCGGTGAAGAGCATACAGGCGATGGTGCCGGGGAGCGAGTATTGGCCGTTATGGAGGTTGAGACCGAAGACGAGGAAGTAGATAAGCTGCCCGAGCGAGAACGCGGCGCAGACCGCCACGCCGTATTTGAAGACCGGGCACATCCACGGCACGGTGACGATGGAGCCGGTCGCCTCGCTCGCGCGGCGGCGGTAGACGAGCAGGCCGAGCACGGCGAGCACGATGCCGACGGCAGCATAGATGCCGAGCACGCCAAGGCCGCTGAGCATATACTCGCCGCCCCGAATGACCTGATGCGTCCCGTCGCTGAGGATGCGGTCCACGCGGGCGACATTGCTCACGTCCAGCACGCAGATAAGCTCCCAGGCAGGCGAGAGGAAGGCGAAGGTTTCCGGAGCGGAATAACCGCTGTAGCCGTAGAGGAAGTTGCCGGCAAAGGTGCGCACGAGGTATTCCATACCCACGGCAAGGAAATTGAGGATGCCGTAGAACACGGGCGCGGCCAGAATTTGCCCGGTGAACATCATGCACAGCACAGCGAAGGAGTAGAAGAACAGCACCGAGAGCACGGCGGCGAGCAGCGCGGTACCGAGCGCGGTAAGGTCCAGCGCGCCGAAGCAGGCGGCGGTGATGCCCGCGAGGGCAAAGGCGAGCACGAGCGCGGAGACCATGCACACAAGGCCGGTGAGGTAGTTGGTCGCGTACAGCGTCTCACGCCGCACGGGCATGGAATGGAAGCCCTGCGTGGCGCGGGGGTTGGTAAGGTAGGCGAACATCGCCATGGCGAAAAAGATGCCGAACACGGCGCCCATCACAAGCCCGCCGTAGGCGCCGATCTGCAGCAGGGAATACGAGGCGTCGGCCACGATCGGGACACCGTGATAGTCGGCCAGCTCGTTGAGCAGCGGCAGCGGCAGGAGCAGCAGCCAGATCAGGACGTAGCCCAGCCACAGCGGCCAGAAGCGCTGCAGGTTCTTGCGGAAAAGCGCGCGGTTAAAGAACGATGTCGCGGACTGCATAGTCGGCACCTCCCAGCTCATAGATGAAAATTTCCTCCAGCGTCAGCGGCACGGCCTCCATGTACACGGGGTCCAGCGCGGCGAGCCGCTCGGTGATCTGCTGCGTATTGCCGCGGAAGATGATGGTGAACACGCGCCCGAGATGGCTCTCATGCAGCAGGTTCAGCCCCGCGGGGAGCTCCGGCGCGCCCTCGCCCCGGAAGACGATCTGCATTTTGACCGTGTTCTCCTGCAGCTCGGAAAGGCTGCGCTCGAGCAGGACCTTTCCCTTATTCATGATGCCGACGTGGTCGCACACGTCCTCCAGCTCGCGCAGGTTGTGGCTGGAGACGAGCACCGTCGTGCCGCGCTCGGCGACGTCCTGCATGATAAGGCTCCACACCTGACGGCGCATCACGGGGTCGAGGCCGTCCACCGGCTCATCCAGAATGAGATAGTCCGGCATACAGCACATGGCGATCCAGAACGCCGCCTGCTTCTGCATTCCCTTGGAAAGACGGCGGATGAGCTGCTTTTCGTCCAACGAAAAGACGCCGCGCAGCTTCTCGTAGCGCTCCATGTTGAACTGCGGATAGAAGCCGCGGTAAAATTTCATCATGTCGCGGATGCTCGACTGCATAAAATAGTGCCAGTCGTCGGGGATGGAGGCGATGCGCTGCTTGACCGCCACGTTCTCCCATACGTCTGCGCCGTCCACCGAGACGGTGCCGGAGTCCTGCCGGTATACGCCGGTCAGGTGGCGCAGCAGCGTGGATTTACCCGCGCCGTTCGGCCCCACGAGACCGTAGATCGCGCCCTGCGGCACGGTCAGGCTCGCGCCGTCGAGCGCGGCAAAGCCGTCAAAGGTCTTCACCAGCTCACGAATTTCGATCATTTCTCTTCCTCCTCCCGGTAGATGGCGTCCAGCTCGGCGGTCGTCATGCCGAGCGCGCGCAGCTCGCGCAGCGTTTCGCGCAGGGTCTCGGTCAGCGCGAGGCGGCGTCCGTCGTCCTCGGCGCGCTCGCGGCGCACGGCGAAGCTGCCCTTTCCCGGGACAGACGCGGCGTAGCCCTCCGATTCCAGCTCGCTGTAGGCGCGCTGGATGGTATTCGGGTTGATGGCGAGCTGACTGGCCAGCGCGCGCACCGAGGGGAGCTTTTCCCCGTCGGCGATCGCGCCGGAGACGATCAACCGCCGCAGCCCGTCGCGCACCTGCTCGTAGATCGGGCGCGCATCGCGGTAATTCAAGGTGATCATAGCGGTGCCTCCTGTTTGCTTATCGGCTGAGAAGTACGACGACGGCGACAAGCAGGACCACAAGGATCGCGCCTACGCCGACCGTCAGAACGCTGAAGGAAACCATGCTGCCATCCCTCCTGACTGTATTAAACGTATTAGTACAGTTAGGATGGCATGAGAGTGTCGTTCTGTCAAGTATTTTTTGGAAATTGGCGAAATCTAACAGAAGAACGATAAGGCCCCGTTAAGAATTTATCTATTGTACCAAATCGTCATATTGACGAAATTTAATAATTTTAAAGTACCAATTTAACAAAAATGGAGAAAGTGCCGTCGGACGGTTGCTTTTGCGCGTGGAATCTGCTATCTTAATACCGTAGAGAAAGGGCGGGAAGACCCAATATGCCCTTTTGAAAGCAATGCAATTTTAATAGGAGAGGGGAAATCACATGGATAAGATCATAGAAATCAACAGTGCGGTAAACGGCTTTGTATGGGGACCCATCATGCTGGCACTGCTGGTCGGCACGGGCATTTACCTGAGCTTCCGCGTCGGCTTCATTCAGTTCTCCAAGATCGGCTACTGGTGGAAGAACACCATCGGCAAGATTTTCCAGAAGTCCGAAGCGGGCGAGGGCGAGATCACGCCGCTGCAGGCGGTCTCCACGGCGCTGGCGTCCACGGTCGGCACGGGCAACATCGCCGGCGTCACCGGCGCGATCATCCTCGGCGGCCCGGGCGCGGTGTTCTGGATGTGGATCTCCGCTCTCTTCGGCATGGTCACCAAGTTCGCCGAGGTCACCCTCGCGGTCAAGTACCGTGAGCGCAACGAAAAGGGCGACTGGTGCGGCGGCCCGATGTACTACATCAAGAACGGTCTCGGCCCCAAGTGGAAGTGGCTGGGCGTCATCTTCTCCGTGTTCGGCGCGCTCGCCGCGTTCGGCATCGGCAACATCTCCCAGATCAACTCCATCGCTTCCTCCGTCAACTCCGTCGCGGTCGCATTCCATGAGAACGCCAAGGAGTTTGACATGATCATCGGCCTCATCACCGGCGTTGTGATCGCCATTTTCGTGGCGCTCGTGCTCCTCGGCGGCGTCAAACGCATCGGTCAGGTCACCGAAAAGCTCGTCCCCGGCATGGCGGCCATCTACATCGTCTGCGCGCTCGTGGTCGTTATCGCCAACGCGGGCACGATCCCCGGCGTGTTTGCCAGCATCTTCCAGGGCGCGTTCAACCCCTCTGCCGTCGTCGGCGGCGCGGTGGGCGTGACCATGAAGCTCGCCATCACCAAGGGCGTCGGCCGCGGCGTCTTCTCCAATGAGGCCGGTCTCGGCTCCGCGCCCATCGCGCACGCCGCCACCTCTGAGAAGAACCCCGTCCGGCAGGGCCTCTACGGCATCTTCGAGGTCTTTATGGACACCATCGTCATCTGCACGCTGACCTCCCTCGTCGTCCTCTGCTCCGGCGCCGCCACAGGCAACTACGGCAACAACGATCTCGCGGGCGTGCCCACCGCGGTTGCGGGCTTCGCCAGCGTCTTCGGCGACAAGCTCGGTTCCCTGATCCTTGCCGTCGGCCTGCTGCTCTTCGCCACCTCCACCATCCTCGGCTGGGCGCTCTACGGCACCCGCTGCGCGGAGTTCCTCTTCGGCAGCAAGATCATCCGCCCCTATCAGGTTCTCTTCTGCCTCGTCGTCATCGCCGGCTCGGTCGCCAACCTCAAGCTGGTGTGGGACATCTCCGACACCCTCAACGGCCTCATGGCGATCCCGAACCTCATAGGCATCCTGCTGCTCAGCCCCGTGGTCATCAAGCTGACGAAGGAGCACTTCAACGGCGTGAAGGCAGGCAAGCTCGAATAAGCGAATATCCAGTCTCCTGTGGCGGGACGGACCATGCGGTCCGTCCCGCTTTTTGCTCCCGCGGCGAAAAAAGGAAGAAAACGCGGAATATTTTCGCAGATTTCCCTTTACAATAGAAAAAAGCCGTGGTATGATATCAAAGCGCGTGAAGGCGCGCAAAGAGCATACCCGGGCTTAGGACGCGGATCATCACCTGTCCCGCCGCTCAGCCCTGGGTGAATATTTTTGAAAGGTGGAAACACAACTATGATGCTCAAAGACCAGAAGACTGCCATTATCGAAGCCAACCGCACCCATGAGAGCGACACCGGTTCTCCCGAGGTCCAGATCGCCATTCTCACCGAGCGTATCAACCAGCTCACCGAGCACCTCAAGGTCCACGCGCAGGATAACCACTCCCGCCGCGGCCTGTACAAGATGATCGGTAAGCGCCGCAGCCTGCTCGACTACCTCATGAAGAAGGACATCGAGCGCTATCGTGCCATCATCGCCAAGCTCGGCATCCGTAAGTAAGAGACAATATGCGCGGGGGAAGGATATTCTTTCCCCGCGTGTTTTGCTATCTTGCACCCCTGATTTTCCCGCAAAAGCCCGCAAAACAGGGAGCCGACGCCCGCATTTTAGCAGTTGATCTTGTCCGCGAGACCTTCGCGGCTGAGCTCAAGTGCTAAAGGGTCGGACAAGGCTCCCGACAAAAATCTGAAAAGGAGTATGATCATGTCCACCATCATCACCCACCGTCAATTTCCCAGCTACCACAAGTATGAAATGGAGCTCGCCGGCCGTCCGCTGACCCTCGAGGTCGGCAAGCTCGCCGAGCTCGCCAACGCCGCCGTCATGGTCGGCTACGGCGACACCCGCGTGCTGGTCTGCGCCACCGCGTCCGCCCGTCCCCGCGACGGCATCGACTTCTTCCCCCTCTCCGTCGACTTTGAGGAGAAGATGTACTCCGTCGGCCGCATCCCCGGCAGCTTCAACCGCCGCGAGGGCCGCCCCGGCGAGAAGGGCATCCTGACCAGCCGCGTCATCGACCGCCCCATCCGCCCGCTCTTCCCCTACGATTTCCGCAACGACGTGTCCATCATGGCGACCGTCATGGCGGTCGACCACGACTGTTCTCCCGAGATCGCCGCGCTCATCGGCACCTCCGCCGCCCTCGCCATTTCTGACATTCCCTGGAACGGCCCCGTCGGCGCGCTGAAGGTCGGTCTCGTCAATGGCGAGCTGGTCCTCAACCCCACGAGCGAGCAGCGCAAGGTCTCCGACCTTGACGTCACCGTCGTCTCCACCGGCAAGAAGGTCGTTATGATCGAGGCGGGCGCGAACGAGGTCGATAACGACACGATGTACCGTGCCATCGAGCTGGCGCACAACGAAAATCAGAAGCAGATCGAGCTCATCAACCGCATGGTCGCCGAGATCGGCAAGCCCAAGTTCGACTATCCCCACGCAAACTTCAATCAGGAGCTCTTCGACAAGATCGTTGCCGACTTCATGGACGAGGCCAAGGCCGCCATGGATACCGACGACAAGAACGTCCGCGAGGCCCGCTGGAACGAGATGATCGAGCACTGGCACGAGAAGTACCTCGAGGAGTATCCCGACATGGATCAGTACCTCGACGAGTTCACCTATAAGTTCCAGAAGAAGATCGTCAAGGCGTGGCTGCTCGAGGGCCACCGCGTCGACGGCCGTCAGAAGAACGAGATCCGTCCTCTCGCCGCCGAGGTCGGCGTGCTGCCCCGCGTCCATGGCTCTGGCCTGTTCACCCGCGGCCAGACGCAGGTGCTCTCCGTCTGCACTCTCGATACCCTCAGTGCCAACCAGAAGCTCGACACCATCTGGGAAGAGACCGAGAAGCGCTATATGCACCACTACAACTTCCCCGGCTACTCCGTCGGCGAGGCCAAGCCCGCCCGCAGCCCCGGCCGCCGCGAGATCGGTCACGGCGCTCTCGCCGAGCGCGCGCTGCTGCCCGTCATTCCGCCCGTTGAGGAGTTCCCCTACGCCATCCGCGTGGTGAGCGAGGTCGTCTCCTCCAACGGCTCCACCTCTCAGGGCTCCATCTGCGGCTCCACGCTCGCGCTGATGGACGCCGGCGTGCCCATCAAGGCGCCCGTCGCCGGCATCTCCTGCGGTCTCATTCAGGACGGCGACGATTTCACCACCTTCATCGACATTCAGGGCGTTGAGGACTTCCACGGCGAAATGGACTTCAAGGTCGCCGGTACGAAGAAGGGCATCACCGCCATCCAGATGGACCTCAAGAACGACGGCCTGACCATGGCGATCATCAAGAACGCGCTGGACATCACCTACGATGCGCGCGTGCAGATCCTCGACCAGATCATGCTGCCCTGCATCGCCGAGCCGCGTCCCGAGGTCAGCCCCTACGCGCCCAAGATGATCACCATGAAGATCGATCCCGACCGCATCCGCGAGGTCATCGGCAAGGGCGGCTCCGTCATTCAGAAGATCGTCGCCGACACCGGCGCGAAGATCGACATTGACGACGACGGCACCATCCACATCGCCTCCGCCGACGCCGCCGCCTGCGACGCCGCGAAGAAGTGCATCGACGACATCGTGTTTGTCCCCGAGGTCGGCAAGCTGTACTACGGCCGCGTCGTGCGCCTGATGCAGTTTGGCGCCTTCGTGGAGATCGCCCCGGGCAAGGACGGTCTGGTCCACATCTCCAAGCTCGACAAGAAGCGTGTCGAGAAGGTCGAGGACGTGGTCACCGTCGGCGACATGATCTGGGTCAAGTTCATGGAGATCGACGAAAAGGGCCGCTGGAACCTCTCCCGCAAGGATGCTCTCCTCGAGATCGAGGCCCAGCAGGCCGAGGCCGCCAAGGAGCAGTAAGCGGAAAACAAGAATTTAAATGTAAAATAAGGCGCCGCCTGCCATCGGCAGGCGGCGTCTTGCTGCGCTTGTATTGCGTCTGGGTATCATTCTGAAGGGGATGATACAAAAATTGGGAAAGAGCAATAGAAGCCGTCTCGCTTATTGCGTCAAAAAGAGGGACACGGCTGCGCCGTGCCCCTTTTCAATTTTTCCGTTTTGTGGTATCATACAGGCAAATACCGGCTAACATCAAGGAGGAAGCATTATGCCCGACACCATTGCTGCCATCGCCACCGCGTCCGCAGCCGCCGCGGTCGGCATCGTGCGCCTGAGCGGCGCGGAGACGCGGCGCGTGCTCGCGGCGCTGTTCACGCCGGTGGACGGTCGTTCGACCGCGGAGCTTCCGCCGCGGCGCATGACCTACGGCACGGTGCGCGACGCCGAGGGCCGCACGCTCGACCACGCGCTGGCGGTGGTGTTCTCCGCCGGACACAGCTACACGGGCGAGGAGAGCGCGGAGCTGCACTGCCACGGCTCGCCGGTCGTTTTGCAGGAGGTCCTGCGCGCCGCGTTTGCCGCAGGCGCGCGGCAGGCGCGGGCGGGGGAATTTACCGAGCGCGCGTTTCTGAACGGCAAAATGGACCTCACCGAGGCAGAGGCGGTCATCGACCTCATTGACGCCGAGACCGCCGAGGCGGCGCGGAACGCCGCCGCCCAGGTGGACGGCGCGCTGCGCCGCCCGCTCGAACAGGTCTACGACGCGCTGCTGGGCCTCACCAGCTGCTTCTACGCCGTGGTGGACTATCCCGACGAGGACATCGAGGACCTCACACTTGCCGAGACGGAGCGGACGCTCACGGAGAGCGAACAAACGCTCGCGGCGCTGCTCGGCACCTTTGCGCGCGGACGCGTGCTCAAAAGCGGCGCGGCGACCGCCATCGTCGGCGCGCCGAACGCGGGCAAAAGCTCGCTGCTCAACGCGCTCGTGGGCTACGACCGCGCCATCGTCACCGACCTTCCCGGCACGACGCGCGACACCGTGGAGGAGAAGGCGGTGGTCGGCGGCGTGCTGCTGCGGCTCATCGACACGGCGGGCATCCGCGAGACAGACGACGCCGTGGAGCGGCTCGGCGTGGAGCGCTCGCGCCGCGCGGTCGAGAGCGCCGATCTGGTGATCGTGGTAGCGGACGGCAGCCATACGCCGCTCACTGTGGAGCCAGACATTCTTGCGCTTGCCGCCCGAGCGCCGCATTGGATTCTGGCCATCAGCAAGGACGATCGAACCCCCGCCGTAAAGACCGCCGTTTGGAGACTGCCGGACGGCGCGCCTGCGCCGGAGCATCTGGTCTCCTTTAATTCCGTAATGCCCGGCGGGCTGGATGCGTTGATCGACACGATCGGAGACTGCTTTCCTGCCGGCGTTCCCGCGGGCGGTACGCTGCTCACCAACGCACGGCAGGCCGAGGCCATCCGCCGTGCGCTCGAGAGCGTCCGTGCGGCGCACGAGGCGCTCACCGCCGGGCTGACGCCCGACGTGGTGCTCACCGAGGCCGAGGGTGCGCTCGACGCGCTCGGCGAGCTGACCGGCCGGACGGCGCGCGAGGACATGGTGACGCGCATTTTTGAACGCTTCTGCGTCGGAAAGTAAACGGAACGCATTGTTTACAGAAAATGATTGATATTATCTTAACGTTCTGCTACAATACTGCCATTCTAAGGAAGAATCGACTCTATTCCCCAAAAGGGGCCGTTTGTCTGCGGCCCGGAAAGGAACTCCATGCGTGACTATATTATCATGACCGACAGCTGCTGCGACCTGAACCAGCAGGAGGTCGACGAGCTCGGGCTTACCGTTCTGCCGCTTTCCTTTACGATCGACGGAAAAACCTATCTCAACACGCCCGACCATGCCGAGATGTCCCCCGAGGAATTTTTCGCAAAGATCGCTGCGGGCGAGAACAGCACTACCGCCGCCGCCAATGTCGGTCAGTTCGACGAGGCGATGCGCAGGGCGCTCGACGCGGGCAAGGATATCCTGTGCATCTGCTTCTCCGGCGCGCTGTCCACCACCTACCAGTCCGCCTGCATCGCGGCGGAGGACCTGAAAAGCGAGTACCCCGACGCGAAGATCCTCGTCATCGACTCCCTCTCCGCCTCGCGCGGGCAGGGGATGCTGCTCTACCGCACGGTGCAGGAGCGCCGGAGGAGCAGCCCCGACATTGAGACGCTGGCGGCATATGTGAGGAGCATCCTCCAGACCCAATGCCACTGGTTCATCGTGGACGATCTCAACCACCTCAAGCGCGGCGGCCGCGTGAGCGCCACGGCGGCCTTCGTCGGCACGATGCTGGGCATCAAGCCCGTCATGCACACCGACAGCGAGGGCAGGCTCATTCCCATGAGCAAGGCGCGCGGCACCAAGGCTGCGCTCAAGGCGCTGGTCGACAAGGTGGAGGAGCTGGGCGTCGAGCCGGACAAGAACCAGCCCTTGTTCATCTGCCACGCCAACTGCCCCGACTCCGTGGCGTATGTCAAGGAGCTGCTGGAGGAGCGCTTCGGCGTGACGGACGTCCGCGCAGACTTCATCGGCCCCGTGATCGGCGCACACACCGGCTGCGGCACGCTGGGGCTGTTCTTCGTGGGGACGCAGCGATGAAGTGGCTGGAGCTGCATATCGACACCGCTCGCGCCGGTCTGGAGCCGGTCAGCGAGCTGCTGCGCGAGCAGGGCGTCGAGGGTCTTGTCATCGACGACGAGGCGGACTTCAAGGATTTTCTCGAAAACAACCACCAGTATTGGGACTATGTGGACGATGAGCTGCTGGCGGAGAAGCACGGCAAATGCCGCGTGACCTTCTACCTCGAAGAAAGCGAGAGCGGTTTTTCCACGCTGGCGCAGGTGCGCATCGCGCTCTCGGCGCTCAAGAAGCAGCATCCCGAATACGCGCCGCTGCTCCTCACGATGGAAAACGTGGAGGACGCCGACTGGGAGAACAACTGGAAGCAGTTCTATAAGCCCATGGAGATCGGCGAGCGCCTGCTGGTCATTCCCGAGTGGGAGCAGGCGAAGCCGACGGAGCGCGTGAAACTCATCCTGAATCCCGGGCTGACCTTCGGCACGGGCAGCCATGCGACCACACGACTGTGCCTTCAGGCGCTCGAAAAGCACATTCGCGGCGGCGAAAAGGTGCTCGACCTCGGCTGCGGCAGCGGCATCCTCTCCATCGCGGCGCTGCTGCTGGGCGCGGAGGACGCCTTCGCCTGCGACATCGACGACAAGTGCGTGGGCGTCGCCTACGAGAATGCCGCGCTCAACGGCATCGGACGGGAGCACTACACCGTCCGCGCGGGCGACGTGCTCAGCGACAAAAGGCTCGCGCGCGAGTTCGGCGGAGACTATGATATCGTCGTGGCAAACATCGTGGCGGACGTCATCATCGCGCTCGCGCCGCAGGTGCGGCCGCTGCTGAAAAAGGGCGGGCTGTTCCTCTGCTCGGGCATCATCGACGACCGCGCGGTCGAGGTCGCGGACGCGCTGCGTCTTGCGGGCTGGGCGATCATGGAGGCCCGCGAGAGCGAGGGCTGGTTCTCATATTTGTGCCAATAACAGCATAGCAAAAGGGGAGCGTTCTCTGCCATAGAGAACGCTCCCCGTGTTTGGTGCCGTACCGCGTGCAATTTATTTCCTGATTTTTTGCAGCATCCTTGTAAATTCCTCCGGCAGGGGACAGGAAAGCTCCACGACCTCGTGCGTGCGCGGATGGAGAAAGCGCAGGCCGACCGCGTGCAGGCATTGCCCCGTCAGGCCGGGGACCTCCTTCTTTGCACCGTATACCGTGTCGCCGAGAATGGGATGCCCGATGTAGGCCATGTGGACGCGGATCTGGTGTGTGCGTCCCGTCTCGAGCCGGCAGCGGACGTGGGTATAGCCCGGATAGCGGGCGATGACCTCCCAATGCGTGACCGCCTCGCGCCCGCCGGCAACCACCGCCATGCGCTTGCGGTCGGTCGGATGGCGCGCGATGGGCGCGTCCACCGTGCCGCGGTCCTCGCGGAGGCTACCCACAACGATGCACTCGTAGGTGCGCGCGAGCGTGTGGTCGGCGAGCTGCGCGGAGAGATACTGGTGCGCCGCGTCGTTCTTCGCCGCGATGATGAGACCGCTCGTGTCGCGGTCGATGCGGTGGACGATGCCGGGGCGCAGCGCGCCGCCGATGCCCGAGAGCGTTCCCGCGCAATGGTACAGCAGCGCGTTGACGAGCGTGCCGTCCGGGTGCCCCGGCGCGGGGTGGACGACCATGCCGCTGGGCTTGTTGACCACGATCACGTCCGCGTCCTCGTACACCACGTCGAGCGGAATGTCCTGCGGCACGGCCTCGACCGGCTCCGGCTCGGGCAGCGTCACGGCGATGTCCTCGCCGCCCGCGAGCTTATAGCTTTTGCTGACGGCTCTCCCGTTCACCGCGACCTCGCCGCTCTCGATGAGCCGCGTCGCCTGCGAGCGGGTCAAGCCGTCAAGGCTCGACGCAAGAAATGCGTCGAGCCTTTGATTTTTGCTTTCTTCACTTGCCCTGAGCCGGATCGGTTCCATGGTCCTTCTCCCAATTCTTCGCGTCGGTGTTCGGGTAGATCCAAATGTAGTAAACAAGTGCCGCGATGGTGCCGCAGACCACAAAGCAGTCCGCAACGTTGAAAACCGGAAACTCGATGAACGTGCAGTCGAGCATATCCACCACATAGCCGAGGCGAACGCGGTCAATAAGATTTCCAACGCCGCCGCCGATCACGGCGATCAGCGCCCACACGCCGAGCGGGTGCCGCACGATCCGCGCGAGCAGCCATGCGAGCGCGAGCATCCCCACGCCCGTCACGCCGATGAGCAGCCAGCGCTCGCCGGAAAAGCTCGACCATGCCGCGCCGAAATTGCGCACATAGTGCAGCCGCAGCAGCCGCGGGAGAAACTCTGCGCTCTCGCCCACGGCGAAATGGGTCACGATATAGGCCTTCACCCACTGGTCCAGCGCGACGATGGCCGCGATAGCCAAAGGGCAGAGCCACAGCGAACGCTTCTTCACGGCTGCGGCACCTCGCTGTCGTCATTGGGATAGACGAGCACCCACTCCGCGTCCGCGGGGGCAAGTGCGAGCGTTTCCGCCTGCGCCTGCCTCATGCCGAGGCCCTCCGGCAGGTCGCGCAGCGCGGCGATAGGGGCATAGTAAAAGCCCGCGTCGCCGTCCTTCACGCCGCCGCTTGAGAGCACATAGTCCGTCGCGCCCGCGCCGTACAGCTCAAACATCGGCAGGCCGTAGTCGGCTGCCAGAAATTTACCCTCTCTTCCGCTCTCACCGATGGGAGCGGTCTCGCAGTAGTATTCTGCCTCTGGGCTGCCGTTTTCCAAGTCAGCGGGTGCGTTTGCGGTCTTGAACCCGTCCGCCGCCGCGCCGCCAAGCTGGCGGTCATAATACGGGCTGGACTGCACCGTTTCACAGCGCTGCTCGGGATATTCCACCTCGGCGTCCGTATCGGGCAGCGGATCGCTGGGAGGCGCCGCCATCGAAAACATCGCCTGATCCTCCTGTGCGGCAGGCGCGGCAGGTGCAGCGTCGTTTGCTTCCTGCTTCATCGCCGTTCGCGGGATCGTTACCGCCGCCGCGAGTGCGACGATCGCCGCGCAGGCCGCCATCGGCATCCACCGCCGCCACGTGCTCCGCTTTTTCACCTGCGGCTTTGCTGCCGCCTTTTCCGCGCGCACCGCCGCCATCACGCCCTCCGTGAAGCCTGCGGGCACGTCCTCGTCCTCCAGCTCGCCGAGGGCGGCGTGCAGGGCCGTCAGCTTACCGAGCAGCCTTCTGCATTTCTCGCATTCGCTCACATGAGCGAGCACCTCCGCACGCTCCTCCTCCGTCAGCTCTCCGTCAACAAAGGCCGAGAGCAGCGGCGCAAATTCTTCACATTCCTTCATATTGCGTTCCTCTCCCCTCCGACAGTCTGATTACATTCTGTAACCTTTGACGCTGGCTTTTCAAAAAAGTTCCCGTCTGCCGCCAAATAATTTCGCAGCAGCAGCCGCGCGCGGTTGATGCGGCTCTTCACCGTGCCGAGCTCCAGCTCCGTGACCTCGCAGATCTCCGCATAGCTGAGCTGGTGCAGCTCGCGCAGCACGAGCACGCGCCGGTAATCCTCCGGCAGCGCGGCAAGCCCCTCGCGCACCAGCCGCTGCGTCTCCCGGCCCTCGACGTGCTCCTCCGGCGTGGGCGCACGGTCGCGCACCTCAAGGTGTACGTCCTCGTCGTCGAGCGATATGCCGTCCACCGTGCGCTTGTTGCGCCGCAGCAGGTCAATGCAGGCGTTGCTCGCCAGACGGTAGAGCCAGGTGGACAGCGCCGCATCCTCGCGGAAGCCCTCCAGTCCGCGCCAAAGGGCGAGGAAGGTATCCTGCGCGGCTTCTGCCGCGTCCTCGCTGCTGCCGCACATACGCAGGCAAAGGTTGTATATTTTCTTCTCATGCAGCCGGACGAGCTGTTCAAAGGCTGCCTCGTCGCCGCCCCGCGCGGCTTGGATCAGTTCACTTTCGTTCATGTCCGCTCCGTGTGTTCAGTCGCTCAGATCGCGCTTGATGCCCGCCGTGACGCGGTAAAGATCCTCAAGCGTCTCCATGTGGTTGATCTGGTCTTTATAGTAGTTGGCGTATTTCACGCCCTTGAGATACCAGCAGTAGTGCCGCCGCGCTTCGAGCAGCGCGACCTTTTCATTGCGGAACTCCGCGCTGCGCTCGATCTGGCGCACCAGCGCGTCGCAGCGCTCGGCAAGCGGCGGCAGCGGCGGGATCGGCTCGCCCGCGAGCGCTGCCCTGCATTGCTGGAAGAGCCACGGATTGCCGAAGCAGCCGCGCCCGATCATCACTGCGTCCGCGCCGGTGAGCTTCAACGCTTTTATCGCATTTTCCGGGGTAAAAACATCGCCGTTGGCGATAACGGGGATCTTCACCGCTTCCTTGACCGCGCGGATGGTCGACCAGTCTGCCTGCCCGCCGTACATCTGCACGCGGGTGCGCCCGTGGACGGTGATCGCCGCGACGCCCACGGATTCTAACAGCACCGCCAGCTCCGGCGCGTTGATGCTGCCCTTGTCCCAGCCGCGGCGCATCTTCACCGTGACCGGAACGTTTACCGCCCTGACCACCGTCTCGGCGATACGCGCTGCCTTTTCGGGGTCGCGCATCAGCGCCGAGCCGTCGCCGTTGTTGACGACCTTGCCGACCGGGCAGCCCATGTTGATGTCCAGAATGTCCGCGCCGCTCGCCTCAATGGCGATCTGCGCGGCCTCGGCCATGCAGACTGGGTCGCTGCCGAAGATCTGGGCCTGCATCGGATGCTCGCCCGGAAAGGGCGCGAGCAGTGTGCGGCTCTTTTTATCCTGATAGCACAGCGCCTTCGAGCTCACGAGCTCCGTGCACGTCAGCCCCGCGCCGAGGGACGCGCACAGCTCGCGGAACGCCGCGTCGGTCACGCCCGCCATCGGCGCGAGCGCGAGCTGCGAGTTGATCTCCACTGTACCGATGCGCATGGACGTTCCCTCCTTCTCCATGTTTCATAGAAGAAAATTATACCACAGCTTTCCCAAAAGCGGAAGTCCTTATTTTTGCGCGGCAAAAGCCCGTTAACATAGATACCGTTTTCGGCTGTGTAGACCGCTCCGCGCTTTATGCTCATGGTCGAGGCGTTTTCGTCGATGTCCTCCCACTTCAAGCCGACCAATTCGCTGCGACGCAAACCGGTCGTAACAAAAAGCATCAGCATACAGTGAAAATCAGGCGGTAGCGTCGGGAGCAGCCGGAAAAATCTTGCGGCTTCTTCATCGTCCAGCGCATCAACAGGCTTTCTCTCCTTTCTTGGCGCTTCGACCTGCTGCATGGGATTTTTGCTGATGACCTCCTGCCTTTTAACGTAGCTGAATATCAGCCCCAACGTCGCGTAGAGATGGCAGACCGTCTTTGTCGCGAGAGGCTTTCCCCTTGTGCTCCTGTATTCCGTGCGGAGATAAGTTAGATAACGCTGAATGTCTATCGCTGTGATTTTCTGCATGGGAACGTCCTTTGAAATACTCTGTCAGCCGCTTGGCATTGTTTCGATGGAATGTGACCGTGACCGGCTTATTGGTCCCATTCTGAATCCGCAGCGGCAGCCATACCTCATTGACGGCCCTTTTCGTCCTTGCCAAGACAGGCGGTGAAGCGGTACAAAAAAATTTTCCGTTTTTCTCGACTGCGCGGATATTTGCCATGATATACCTCCGATTTTCGGCATATCATGGGGTATTTTCCATCAGTTTTTTTCAGCCTGTGCGTTTTCTGTGTGTAATTTTGTGCTTTGAGCACTGAAATGCACCGACGAAAAGGAATAGCAAAAAGCCTTGAAGCCGTAAGGTTAATGTTCAAAGGTACACAATATGGCCTATGGGATTAATCAGGCGGTACGGAGAAAACATTGATATGCCCCCTCCATGATTGAAGTGTTTTATTTCACTGTCTCTCATAGAGGGAGCATATCAAAGCTGAGGGCGGCTGCCCCTTTCGCGTATGGATTCCCGCAGCGCGTCGTGTTTGCGCATTGTGTTTCCTCGGTCAAAATCCTTCCGGAAATGCTCCGCGCGGCAGGTGTAATTGTGCGGATGTGTGCGGGACGGGAGGCGACCCGGCGTGATCGTTCAAAGGATCTTCACGAGCGTCAGGATGTTCGACCCATCCGCGTATTCATAGGTCACCTCATCCATGAGCTTCTTCACCATGAAGATGCCAAGGCCGCCGACCTCCCGCTCCTCCGCCGACTGCGTTGTATCCGGGTCGGGCTTTTCGGTGGGGTCATAGGGCCGTCCGTTGTCGGAAAAGCGAAGCGTCGCCCTGCCGTCCTTCAGTGAGCAGCCCAGCACGACGCCGGTCGCGCCGCTGTAGCGGGCGATGTTGGAGAAGATCTCGTCCACCGCCACATTGACCTGAGCGATCGCCTTCATGGAGGCTCCTGCCTCGGCGAGAATGCCCTCAAAAAAGTCGGTGGCCTGCGGCAGCTGCTCCAGCGTCGGCGCGAGACGGATCTTTTTCATGCCCGACGACTTCATCTCGATGCAGAGCATGGTGATATCGTCGAACTGGTCCGCGCCGCCCGCGAACTCGTCCACATCGCGGTGCAGAGCCTCCAGCAGCTGACGGCACGAGCCGCCCTCGGCGGCGTTCAGCGCACGGAGCATCCGGTCAGTCCCGTAAAGCGTGTTGGAAGCATTCGTGGCCTCCGGCACGCCGTCCGTGTAGACCACCAGACGGTCTCCCGCGTCCAACTCCAGCTCGTATTCGCGGTATCGGGCGCCCTCCATGCCGGCCAGCACGAAGCCGTGCCTATCCTTGAACAGCTCAAAGGAGCCGCCTTTGCGCATGATGGCCGGATACTCGTGGCCTGCGTTGGCGCACTTCATTTTTCCCGTGGAGATCTCGAGAATGCCCAGCCAGACGGTGACGAACATCTCCGCGTCGTTGTTTTCGCAGAGCTGATCGTTTACCTTTTCCAGCACAGCCTTCGGGGACAGACCGCTCTGCGCGGCGGATTTCAGCAGCGTTTTGGAGATCATCATAAACAGCGCCGCGGGGACGCCCTTGCCGGATACGTCCGCCATGACCAGCGCCAGATGGTCGTCGTCCACCAGAAAGAAGTCGTAGAAGTCGCCGCCGACCTCCTTCGCCGGTGTCATGGAGGCGTAAATGTCGAACTCGTGGCGCTCGGGGAAGGCGGGGAAGATGCAGGGCAGCATGGACGCCTGAATGTGGCGCGCCACGTCCAGCTCCGCGCCGATGCGCTCCTTTTCCGCGGTGACGCGGCTGAGGTTTTGAATATATTCATTCAGCTCCGACACCATGTACTGGAACGAATGGGCAAGCTCCTCCAGCTCGTCGCCGGTGTTGACCTCCACCCGAAAGTCGGACAAGGCCGCCATCTTGCTCTCCACCAGCCCGATGGCGGCGTGGTGCAGAATCCTCAGCGGACGGATCAGAATGCGCCGCACATAGTAGTAGTACGCGAAAATGGAAAGCAGCAGTACGGCCAGCACCACGCACAGCGTCAGGCCGAGAAACTGCCGGATCTGCTGGTCGATCATGTCCATCGAGATGTCCACGCTGGCCAGCGCCACCGGTGTGCCGGCTTTGTTGAGGATGGCGACGTAGGCCGACGCCAGATAGCCGTACTCCTCGTTGTTGGTGATGAGGATGGTCTGCTCCGCGTCGACGGCAAAGGCACCGTGCATCAGCTCATTGCCGCCGCCGTAGTATGCGTCGGTGTCGCCGAGGTCGCAGACGCCGTCCTCGCCGGGAACGCCCGCGTCCCAGATGTAGTACATGACCTCATCCTCCGGCACGACCACATAGAAGTATTTCAGCCCCAGCTTCTCCCTGACGTCCTGCAGGTAGCGGTGGATCTCCTCATAATAGGCGTCCTTCTCGCCGGTCCGGTAGTATTGCTCCACGCGGTCTCCGTCGATGAGATCCGCCGCCACGGAGGCCTGACCGAACGCGAGAGAGGCGTATTGCTCCTCCATCCGCGCCCGGTACAGCTGAGCGATCGTGGGGGCCAGGATCGCCGCGAGGACGGCGGCCATCGCCACCAGTCCCAGCAGCAGCTTGGGCTGTAACCGTATGCTCCTTGCTCGTTTCATGTCCGCACCTCCATCGGATGGATATGAAGCCGCAAATGACCGTCTCTTACACGGTAGAGCGCCCGCGTGGGGGACAGACGCTGCACCTCGCAGGGCAGGGGGGCCGTGCCGGTCCCTATCGCGGTCACATAGAACCACGCGCCGCCCAGCTCCACCTGAGTCATGGAATTGTATTTTCGGAAGATCGCCAGGGCCTCCGCCCGGCTCATTTCGGGATGCAGCGTCAGCAGCTCGGACGCGGGACGCTTCCAGTAGGGCTGCTTCTCCGCCTGCGGCCGGCCGGCGGCCCAGCGGTCGTCAAGGTGCTCGAGGAGGTCCTCGACCGTCGCGCGCGCCCATGCCGCGCTTTGCAGATAGACGTCGATGCTGTCCGTGTCCGCGGTTATGTCAATGGTATGCTGCGCCAGAACGTCGCCGCCGTCCAATCGCTGCGCCACCTTGTGCATCGTTACGCCGGTGCATGACAGCTCCCGCTCCATGGCTCCCTCGATGGGGTAATAGCTGCGCCCCTGCGGGAGCAGCGAGCTGTGGGTGTTGATGCCGCGGAACGCGGGGAAGTCCTCCGGCAGCGTCAGGATGCGGTCATACTCCGCGATGAAAAACAGCTCGCAGCCCTCCTCCGTGAAGTACCGCCGGATCTCCTCCGGCGAGATGGCCTCATAGTGAACAGGGATGCCAAGCTCTCCGGCCCGCCTTACGATGGCGTATTCCGTGAAATAGTCCTCGTCGTTGTGATAGGTATACAGCGCCAGCACCTGATGCTTTTCCACAAAATATTCAAAGCACGACAGGAACACGTCGCTGCCGAAATAAACGACCTTCATCGCTTTTCCCTCTCTGTCCTCAAATCTTGATGATCAGTGTGTTGAAGCCCTGATAGCGCCGGTAGAAAAATTCCTTCGCCCGCTTTTTGATGACCAGCACGCCCATGCCGTCCATGTCGAAATCCTCGTCCCGGCTGGCGCGGGAAGTATCTAACGCAAAGGGATTGAAGGTCGTGGCGTCGTCCCGCAGGTGCAGCTCCAGCACGCCGGTCTCGTCCATGATGGCCGTCAGCTGGAGGTAGCCATCCGTCCGCCCCTGAAAGCCGTGCTTCAAGATGGCCATGCCGAGCTCCTCCACGGTCATGGTCGAAAACATCTGCTGCTTCATGTCCGCGCCCCAGACTTCGCAGAAGGCCTCCAGCTCGCGGCACACGTCCATCACATCCTCCGCGTTGCTGAGGATCGTCCGCTGGAAGATGCGCTCCTCCGGCAGCTCCGCTTTCTTATAACGGCCGCCGAGGCCCAGCAGCAGGAACACCGCCAGCGAGCCGGCCTCCGTCAGCAGGAACAGCAGCCAGAAGCGCTGCAACCCCAAGGCATAGCACACGAACGTCAGCGGAATGAGCAGCACCGCGCCGCGCAGCGTCTCCAGCAGGAACGACGGCTTCTCATTCTCGCAGGCCTGATAGTAATTGCACAGCAGGATATTGATGCCGGCGAACAGCGCCCCCGCGCCGTAGAGCCGCAGCGCGGTACACGCCAGCGCCTCCGACGCCGAACCGGCGATGCCGAACAGCAGGCACATTCCCGCGGGCCACAGCTCCACAAGGACGATCAGCGCGCCGCCCACCGTCAGTCCCGCCGTAAAGCCGAGGCGCACCGTGTTCCGCATTCCCTGCCGGTTGTGCTCGCCCTGATAGGTGGAGAGGATGGGCTGCATGGCGCGCCCCGTTCCCTCAAACAGGTACAGGATCAGGTAGGAGGTATTCTGAATGACGTCGAACACCGCCACCGCCGTTTCGCCGCCCAGACGGATCAGCAGATTGTTGCACACGAGGAAGAAGATCATCTGGTACAGGTACTGCACCGAGGTGGCCATGCCCGCCTTCAGCGCGGAAAGGGCAGGGACGAGCCAGCGCCCGCGCGGCAGCGCGAAGCGCAGCGTGTGCTTCTGACCGAAAAAGCCCGGCAGATAGATGGCAATGGTGATGATCTGTCCCAGCGCGGTGGACAGTGCCGCGCCCCGCGTACCCATGTCCAGCGCCAGCACCAGCGTGATGTTCAGCGCAATGTCACAGAGGTTGCCTATGACCGAGCCGGCGCCGGCGCGGCGCTGACTCCCGTCGTTGCGCAGATAGTAGTTGAACACGTTGGACAGGTAGAACAGCGGCGTGGCCGCGACAAGGATCTGCAGATAGTCCCTTGTGGCGGCATACAGCGCGCCGTCTGTGCTCCGCGTGCCCAGCAGCGCCAGCAGCGGGTCTATGAACACGCTGCCCAGCACGGCGGTCGTGACGCTGAAAAGCAGCGCCAGCGCGAGCACGCCGTGAAAGCTGTCCGCGGCCTCCTGCGTTTTGCCCTGACTCAGCAGACGGGAATAGCGAACGGAGCCGCCCAGTCCGAGGCCGTGGGCAAACATGCAGTTGATCATGTAGACCGGCAGGATCAGACCGATGGCGGCAAGTCCCACGGCGCCCAGCCGCTGCCCCACCACCACGGCGTCCGCCATATCGCTCAGCGCCCAGCCGAGCGACGAGAGCATGGCAGGGACCCACAGTCCACGGAACATCCGAGCGGTAAAGCGGTCCGTCGTCCGATGTGCGGCGGGGCTCATCGTCCGCATGGTATTACTCAATGGTCAGAATGTCGGAGAAGCCGGTCACCTCAAAGATCTCCATCACCGACTCGCTCACATGGGTGAGCACCATTTTACCCTGACGGTTCATCAGCTTCTGCGCGGACAGCAGCACGCGCAGTCCCGCCGAGGAGATGTACTCGACCTGCCCGAAGTCCAGACGCAGCTCGGTGACGCCGTCAAGGTCGGTCTTCAGCTCCGTTTCCAGCTGGGGGGCGGTGGTGGTGTCGATGCGGCCCTCGATGGCCAATGACAGCGCGGAATCCTTCTTTTCTTTTCTGATCTCCATGATTTTTCTCCTCCGAAAATGATCGAATTTTCAGAATGCGGCAGAGGGATGCATTCTTCCTTTTCTATGATAGCTGTATCCAGTGTAACACAAGCGCGGCATTTTCTCAACGAAAAAAGTAGATTCTGCCGAAAATCGGTGCGCGGCCGGCGGACGACGGGCCTGTCCCGTGACGCGCACGGGGCTCCGCCCGGTATGAAAAAGAAAAGCGCCGCATACCCTCTACCAAAACAAAATGGGGAGGATATGCGGATGTTTTTGCAGTTTGCCTTGAGGAAAAAGCGCGGGAAACGGGAGACGGCGAAGCCGCGCTTTCTTGTTCTGCGGCGCAGGACGCTGACCGTCGGTGCGGCGCTGCTGGCGGCGGCAGCCATCTTCGGCGCGGTGAACGCGCCCGCCGCCGTGCGGGCGTCGGCCGCGACGCGCCAGCTGCCCATCTACTGCGTCGAGCGCGACCAGAAGGTGTGCAGCATCTCGTTCGACGCCGCCTGGGGTGATGCCGAAATGCGGCAGTGAAAGCCGCCGCGGAGCGCGGCTCGATATGCCGGTTTCTCCTAATTTGTTTCCAACGCTCCGCGAAGCTCGTCCGAAAAGAGATACACGATCTCAAGGTGCTTGCCCTCAAACACACAAATTTCCTTGACCGTCTGTGCCAGCGTTGTGCGGTCAAGCTCTGTCATGTGCCCAAGCTTTAAGAGCTTTTCGAGCCAGGGATTTGCTGCTTCATTGTCTTTGACTGTGCTGTGCGCCTGTTTAAGCTGTGCGGCAAGCGTCTCCTCCTGACGGTCATAGTCCGCCTTGTAACGGAGGAATTCCTCGCGAGTGAGGAGCTTGTCCTGATAGTCCTCATAGGAGCTTTGTTTAAGACGCCGGATGCGCTCCAATGCCGCGGTCAGGCGTCTTTCCTCGTTCTCACGCCGGATGTGCGGGTCGGACACCGAACAGCTTTCCTCCGCCAGCCGCTTGAGGTCGCCCGCCTGTGCGATGATACGATTCAGGTCATTCAGCAGGATGTCCTCAATATCCTTCTGGGGAATATAGTGCTTCGTGCAGGCGGTGAAGCCGTAACGGCGGTACGACCCGCAGGAATAGTGAATGCGCCCGCTCCACACGGTCTTGACCATAGCCCGCCCGCAGTCGCCGCAGCGGATAAATCCTGCCAGCAGACCGACATTGCTCTCAAAGTCCATTGTGCGGGAGTTCCTGCCAATTTGCGCCTGCACCGCATCCCACAGCTCACGGGAGATAATGGCTTCGTGTGTGCTTTCGACTACGATCCATTCGCTTTTGTCGGCGGCCTTGGCCTTTCCGTGCATTGACGCGCGCACAGCACGCCGCTGCACCATGTTGCCAATGTACATTTCATTGCGGACGATTTTATGGATCGTCGAGTATGTCCAATAGCAGGTCTTGCTGAGCCGCTTGGAGTTGCTGTATTTTTCACCCATGAGCCGCTTGTACTCGCTGGGGCAGGGCAGCCCCTCGTCGTTGAGCATCTGCGCCACCTTGACCTGACCGATCCCCTGCGCGGTGAGTTCGAAGATGTGGCGGACGACCGGCGCGGCGGCGGGGTCGATGATGAGATGATTGTGGTTCTCAGGGTCCTTGAGATACCCGTAGGACGCGAATGCACCGACAAACTCACCGCGCTTCTGCTTGACGGCAAACGCGCTGCGGACCTTGCCGGAAATGTCCTTGGCATACTGCGCGTTGAAGACATTCTTGAGGGGCAGGAGCATATCGTAGGGTCCCTTCTCACTGTCCACGGCGTCGTTGACGGCAATGAACCGCACACCGAGTGCGGGGAACACACGCTCAAGATAGTACCCCATATCGATGTAGTCACGGCCGAAGCGGGAAAGATCCTTGACGATAATGCAATCGACTTTTCCTGCCTTAAGGTCGGCAAGCATTCGCTGGAAGGCTGGGCGGTCAAAATTTGTGCCGGTATAACCGTCATCTGCATAATGCTCGGCAATGTGCAGTTCGCCGCGTGAGGCGCAGTAGTCTTCAATGACGCGTTGCTGATTGATGATGCTGTCGCTCTCCACGCGATCGCCGTCCTCACGCGACAGGCGGGAGTAGGCGGCGACCGTGTAGGTGTTTCTGCTTTGCGCCACCATCTCAGCTGTGCGCCTTGACCAGCGCCACGACCACATCCTGCGCGGTGCGCTCACCGGCAAAGCTGCGGTCGACGCGGTAGTGGGAAGCGGTTTCGGGGCGGTTTGTCAGGTTTGGATTCATTTGGATACCTCCCATAGTCTTTTGGTGTTCAAGCCTATGAGGGTATGTCGGCAATCATACCTGTTTTGCCGCGTTACGCGGTGAGTTTTCCCATATCGGAACGGTTTTCTCTTATGGAATCATTCAAAAAAGGTAGATTGATCTTGCGGTGCGCCGGAAGCCATTGTGCAGGTGGTGCTTCACCTTCGCAGACGGCAGAGAGTTGCAGCTCTCTACCGCCGCCGTGTTTTATTGTCCTTTTTAAGCCGATCGGATCTCTTGTTCGGCCACAAGGTCGTTGACGGTAGTACCGAACAGCACGCTCAATGCGTAGAAGTTATCGATGTTCGGCAGCGTCCGTCCTGCCTGCCGGTGATACACGGACTGAGGACACACGAGGTTCAGATACCGCTGCACGTCCAAAACCGTGCAGCCCTTCTCGATCCGGCGGCGGAGGATGATCTCCCCCGTCGCCCTCGACGAGGGCGTTCTTCGCCGTCTCCGGCAGCTCCACCGGGTCCTCCTCCCAGAGAGGTTCGAGCGCCTCAAGCTGATGATAGCTCTCGGGAGCGTTCTGCTCGCGGCAGATGACGCCGATGGTGATACGGCCCTCGGCAAGGATGGCTGCATAGGTGTAGGCGAGTTCCTCTTCGAGGTAGCCGCACAGCTGACGGAAGTTTGCCTTGGCGCGCTTCGTTGCGGGCTTGAGGCTCTCGAACTTCTCCTTGCTGCAACGGACGCGGATGGTGGCGCCGGTCTCATGCAGGGTGGCGCCGTTGCCCTGATGGACCTTTGCGCGCATCTTCCGGTCGATGGCGGCATAGGGCGCGGATACACAGCGGTACCGGTCTGCCGCCGCATCCTCCTTGGTGCGGCTCTCAAGGAGCCACACCTCGACCCCCTCACAGAGGTAGGAGAGGGCGTTCTTGAGGCCATATCCATGCTCATTCAGAGGCGTCTGCGCCCCGCCGCGGCCGGCCTTATCCAGCTCGGGCGGATAGAGCAGGCGGATGCGGCGGCCGAAGAGTCCTACCTCGTCCGCCGACATCATGCCGTCCGCATGGAGCCGCCCCAGCATCTGCCGCGCATATTTCGCGCATTGGTTCTCCGGAACGTCCGTCATCCCGGTATAGTCTGCAAAGGTTCCCATAAGCCTATCCTCCCACATTTTCTTTCAGCATAGCACGGGATAGGGGAGGAGTCATTGGAGGCGTGGTATAATGCAGTGCAGCATTTTATAGTGACACTTTTCAAAAATGATTAAAATATTATTGAATATCGCTTGACAAAACAGAATATATGTGTCAACTATTTGCTCATAGTCAAATGACTATGAGATTTAAGCAATTTTTTTGCGAGACTCTTATTGTATACGAATTGTATACGAACGCAAGCACGTTGGAAAGCGGATGCGTATTCTCCCCTGTACCGGTTGGTGCGGGGGGCTTCGGACGCCAGAGGCTGAAACTATCTCGGGAGACCATAGCCAATTGGCTGCTGAATATTTCGGAGAAGTGGTTGTAGCCCGTCTACGATACGCTGCACGAACAGCTCTGCATTTCAGACTTTTAGGATGGAGACTGCTGCGGTTGAAGCGCAAATATACTTGCGCAAAAGTGAGTTCAATGTTACATATAGCGATATGTAGTCGTTTTAGGGAAATGTCGTTAAATTGAGAACCAGGCCGTTTGACCTGGTTCTCAATTTAATGACGTGGGGATATAGCTCCTCTTTTATTCTGCATTCGTCGCTTTGATTCCACAGATTATCCCTCGCACAGAATATCGATCAGCTCGTCCGTCTGCAGCCTCGCGAAATAGCGGGCTGCCTCCACGCCGTCCAGCGCCGCCGTGTAGCCGGCGCGGTCCGGCGTGTGGCCGACAAAGCGCGCCGCCAGTTCCTCTGGCTCCTCCGCGCTGAAGAAATCCCCCTTGAAGGCAACGACGGAGATCAGACCGTGCTCGACCGTGATGTACGCCTCGATCAGCCCGCAGCCGTCCACGCGGCGGCGGCGCAGCATCGTGCAGGCGGGAGACCTCCCGTAGTTCCACTCCCAGGTGGCATAGCGCTCCGTGCGCAGCTTCTCCACCGCCGCAAGATCGTCCGGCGTCAGCGGATATTCCTCGCCCGGGTTCTCACGCAGAATGTTTTCCAGCAGGATACGGCGGAACTCCGGCAGCGTGACCCGCTCGGGAAGATGCTCGGCGACATTCGTCACGCGGCTGCGCACCGAGCGGATGCCCTTGGTCTGGATTTTCGTCGGGTCGACACGCAGCGCCTCGCCGACAACGGAAAGGTCCGAATCGAACATGATCGTGCCATGATGCATCACACGGCCCTGACGGAGGTACTGCGAGTTGCCGGAGAACTTCTTCCCGTCGATCGTGATGTCGTTGCGTCCGTTCACTTCCGCCCTGACGCCAAGCGCTGCCAGCGTGCGCACGACCGGCTCACAGAAGAGCTTCATATCCAGCGTGCTGCTCCCGCCGGCATCGGTGATAAAGGTGAAATTCAGGTTGCCCATGTCATGGTAGACCGCACCGCCGCCGGAGAGACGGCGCACCACACGGATGCCGCGCTCGCGCACGGCTTCTTCGTTGATCTCGGAAATGGTATTCTGGTATTTGCCGACAATGATCGCATTGTCGTTCTGCCAGAGCATGAAGTACATCCGGTCGCGCGGCAGGAAGTCGAACACATACTGCTCCATTGCCAGATTGTAGCTCGGGTCCGTCGTCATCAGGTCCAGATAAGATAGCTTCATCGTTGTCTCCTTAATTGCCGTTATCCTTGTCGTTCTCTTTTCAGATGAGCGCACAATCGCTGCGCCATGATCTGATGGCCCTCCGGCGTCGGGTGCAGACCGTCGAGCAGCAGCTCACGCTTTAACCGTCCGTTTGGGTCGAAAAAATCCGCACGGAAGTCGATACACTCTGCACCAAAGCATTTACTAAAGCGCCGTAGCCATGCGCAATACTGCTCCAGCTGTCGTTCCGCACTGCAAAAATCCACCACAGCCGTCCACGCCGGCGGTGCGTTCTCCGCGCAGATCGGCGTCGGTATCCCTATCATCGTATGCACACCCAGGCTCAGCAGCTGATTCAGCATCGCTCCCATATTTGCCCGGGCGCCGGTATCCGTTCCCGAGAAGAAGATATCATTGGCACCGCCCATCAGGAGCACCAAAGGGTGCTGCACGCAGATATCACGATCCGCCAGCAGTGCGCGCAGCCGCACCAGCATACCGCCGGTCGTGTCCCCGCTGATGCCTTCGTTCACGATCTCCCAGCCTGTCTCCTGCGCACACAGCCTTGTCCACCGCTGGAACGTCCGCACGCCATACCCAAAGGTCAGGCTGTCTCCGATACAGATCAATTTCATCTTATCTCTACTTTTAATATTCCGTCCGGCATACTGTGCCTGTTCTCAGCTCCTGCATTGTGGCATACCCCGCTTAGGATCTCAAGAAATATATGAAATCTTTGTATTGTGCAAAAGGGCTCCGAGTACGCTCTTCTTTGAACACATCAGCCGTCACGCAAAGAACGATGAGTGAATCGCAGATCCTGCGTCGATCCATACTGCTGCACTCCTAAGATAGCATCGTGTCCGCATCTGCACAATTATATTTGTATTCCGAATAGGCCGTATAGGACGGACGAGTGTGTTAAGCAAAATAAAGTCCAATGTTATCCGATGGCAGTTATTATATCATGAGCAGGCCAGAAACGCTTGTATTTCAGCGCTTTTTACTTGGAAGCGGGCATTAAGTAATAAGCAGCCAAAAGGCAGATGGCAAAAATTAAACGATTGTTTTCACCGCATCGGCAATATGCGCCGCGGTGAGGCCGTACTCTTCCATCAATTGCTCTGCCTTGCCGGACTGTCCGAACCGATCGTTCACACCGATCTTATGGAATTTGCAGTTGACCTTGCCCATGAGCACGTCGGCCACCGCGTCGCCCAAGCCGCCGATGACGCTGTGCTCCTCGGCAGTGATGACCCTGCCACATTTTTCAGCGTACTTTGTCACGCATTCGGCATCAATAGGTTTGATGGTGTGGATGTTGACAACTGTAATTTCGATACCTTCGGCGGAAAGCAGAGCGGCCGCTTGAAGCGCCTCGCTTACCATAACACCGGTAGCGAAGACAACAGCGTCATTTCCATCGCGCAGAATATTTGCTTTTCCCAGCGAGAAAGGCTTTGCGAGCGAACCTTCAAAGACAGGGGTTGCCATGCGAGAAAGACGCATATAGACAGGACCGTTGAACTCGGTAATGGCATCGAGGGCGGCTCTTGTCTCGTTCGCATCGGCGGGGCAGATGACCGTCATGCCGGGAATCACGCGCATGAGCGCAAGGTCCTCGATGCACTGGTGGCTGCCGCCATCTTCTGCAACACAGATACCGGCGTGGGTGGCGCAGATCTTGACATTGAAGTGCGGATAGGCAACGGAGTTGCGGATCTGCTCGTAGGCCCGGCCGGCGGCGAACATCGCAAAGGTGGAGCAGAAGGGAACGAGACCCATCGTGCTCATGCCGGCGGCGGCGTCGACCATGTTGGCCTCGGCAATGCCGAAGTTGTAGAATTTCTCGGGGTGCGCCTTGGCGACCTTGCAGGTCTGGGTCGCGTTGGCAAGGTCGGCGTCGAGCACGACGACCTTATCGTTCTTTTCCACCAGCTCGATCAGCGCTTCGCCGTAAGCCTGGCGGGTCGCAATTTTATCAGCCATGTTCGTTAACCCTCCAATTCCTTCAAAGCCTGATCGCGCTGCTCGGCGTTGGGCGCCTTGCCGTGCCAGCCGACCTGATTTTCCATGAACGAAACGCCCTTGCCCTTGACCGTGTGGGCGAGGATCGCCTTGGGCTTGCCGGGCATCGTCGGCTTCGAGAGCGCGGCCTCCACCGCGTCGAGATCGTTGCCGTCCGGCAGCTCCACAAGGTCAAAGCCGAAGGCGCGCAGCTTCGCGCCGAGGTCGCCGAGGCTCATGACCTGATCGTTCGAGCCGTCGATCTGCAGACCGTTGTTGTCGATGATGACGGTGAGGTTGTCCAGCTTATAGTGGGCGGCGGCCATGTAAGCCTCCCAGATCTGCCCCTCCTGGCTCTCGCCGTCGCCGACGAGGGCAAAGACCTTCGTATCCTTGCCGAGGTGCTTGGCGCCGAGCGCCATGCCGACGGCGATGGACACGCCCTGACCGAGCGAACCGGTGGAGGCGTCCACGCCCGGGACCTTTTTGGCGTCGGGGTGGCCCTGCAGGATGGAGTGGAGCTGACGGAAGTTCGCGTATTCGTCGCGGGAGATGAAGCCCTTGGCGGCAAGCACCGCGTAATAGCACGGCGCCGCGTGGCCCTTGGAGAGCACAAAGCGGTCGCGGTCGGGATCGTGCGGATTGCTGGGATCGACGCGCATGTGGTTGAAGAAAACGCTGGTCATCAGCTCGACGGCCGAAAGGGAGCCGCCGGGATGGCCGCTGCCGGCATTGGCCGTCATCGTGATGATGTCGCGGCGCACCTGACGGCAGACCTTGGAAAGCTCTTGCGTGTTCATGGAAGACCTCCAAATAGAATGAAATATCTGTGATGTTAGGGATAGAGGAAAATCCTAATTTGCATTATACCAAGAATCAAAGAATTCGCAATGAAAATTTTCATAGAATATTGATTTTTTTCATGAAAGTATTTACAATACAATTATAGCCATATTAATAGAAGGCATTCTATAGAAGCGAGGGAGAGAAGTGTGCAAAAGAAAACGATTTATGACGTTGCTAAGGAGGCGGGCGTCAGCATAGCAACGGTGTCTCGTGTGATGACAGGAAATGCAAATGTAAGAGAAAGTACACGCAAGAAAGTAGAAGCTGCGTGTGAGAACTATCGTCCGACGGCATCGGCAAGGGAGTTGATGACGAGACGAACAAAAACGATTGGCGTATTGATCAATCACAAACCGGAATACTTCTTTTTGAACGAAACTTATACAAATGCACTGCTCGGGATGAGTGTAGCCGCAAAGGACTGCGGCTATCGGCTGTTGCTGGATATCAGTGAAAACGACACGAGTGTAAAAGAACTTTTATACGAGCAAAAAACAGATGGCCTCATCCTAATGGGTGTACGAAAAAACAGTCCGCTTCTACAGATGCTAAAGGGGAATGAAGCACCCTTTGTTCTGGTTGGAAGTCTTCATGAGGATGAGGGCGCGATTTGTCAGGTGGATATCAATGACCAGAAGGCGGTCTATAATGCGACGAACTATTTGATTGGTTTGGGCCATCGCCGCATTGGCATCATAACAGGATCGACTGAGTATGCATCCTGCAGTGACCGACTGGCCGGCTATCGTCAGGCGATGGACGAGGCGGGAATTGAGGTCCGAGAAGAGTGGATACAGAGCTGTGAGAGTTTAACGGAGGCCAAAGCGGAGCAGCTTGCAAAACACATGCTGTACCAAAGTGATCGCATCACAGCAATGGTGGCTTTTAACGATTCTGTAGCAATGGCAACATATAAGGCGGCGAAGGACAGCGGAATAGCGATTCCAGAGGATTTGTCTGTGATCGGATTTGATGATACGGTGGTTGCCTCGTATATGTCTCCTCCTTTGACGAGCGTATGGCAGCCGAGCTATGAAAAGGGCGAAAAGGCCATGCGCCTCCTAATTGAAAGCATCGAAAAGGGTGAAATGCCGCATGGACGAGAGGAGCTCAACTGCATCATGATGTATCGCGCTTCTTGCGCGGCGCCGAAACAAAAATAATAAAAATAGGAGGGAAAGGCTGTTGAAGTACGGAGTGCATTTCCGCTCGTGGGACGGTTTGTTCTCAATAGACAGGCTGCCTGCTGTTATGGAGCAGGCAAAAACGATCGGAGCGGAGACGTTTGAGTTGTTTCCACCGCAATATGTATTTGACGGAGACACAGCGAAAATCAAAGAACTGAGAAGGCGTATCGAGCCCATAGGACTGGAGCTCCTGCTGACCTGCAAGTATCCGGTCAATATGGATATCGCATCAGAAGATCCGGAAGAGCGCAGGGCTGGGATCGAATATATGAAACAATATATCCGGGGAGCAGCTGAACTTGGAAGCCATGAGATCGGAGGCATTGTGTATTCTGTCTGGCCTCATCGCTTTGATGACGACATGATCGATAAGAAGACCAAATATGATCGGACCATGCGAAGCATTGAGAGCTTGAGACAGATCATGCCGACAGCGGAAGAGCTTGATGTTCGGCTCAATGCTGAAATACTGAACCGATTTGAACATTATATGCTGAATACAACAAAAGAGGGTGTGACCTTTTGCCGGCAGGTAGAGAGCGACCACTTTAATTTGCTTCTGGATGTTTTTCACATGAATATCGAAGAGGACTCTATCGAAAAGGCAATCGAATATGCACACGGCTATATCGGGCATTTCCACGTCAGCGAACCGAACAGACAGATCCCGCATAGAGGCGGCCGCATGGATTGGACGTCGATCGGAAAGGCTCTGCGTGATACAGGGTATCGGGGGACGGTTACTCTGGAGCCAATTTTCCTGTTTTTGGGAAAGGCGTCATACAACTCGAGGTTGTGGCGGGATCTGATCGAAAGCGATACGGAAGAAGAGCGCCTTCGTATTCTGGCAGACGGTCTTGCACTGATTCGGGAAGCGTTTGAAGAATGAAACGGTTAAGGAGAGACGATGATGAAAGTACTTTTTGATACGGCTGACATTACCTTGATTCGGCAGTATAAAGATATGTTTGCATTTGAGGGCGTTACAACAAACCCTGCGTTGATTCGTAAAGCGGGGATTGTTGAAAATACCTTCGAAAGATTTCAGGATATCAGGAAAGAGATTGGAAATGACCGCTCGCTGCATATGCAGGTTGTTTCGCACGATGCCGATGAAATGGTGCGCGAAGCCATGTGGATGCGCAAGAAAGTGGATCAAGAGATCAGCGTTAAGATCCCGGTTACGCCAGACGGTATGCGGGCAATGAAGGAGCTAAAAAAGAAAGACGTGTCAGTTACGGCAACGACTGTTGTGACACAGATGCAGGCGCTGTTGGCACTGGAGCTGAATGTGGATTACATTGCACCGTACTATGATCAAATGTGTGACATCGGTATCAACGGAGATGAGTTGATCAACCTTTTGGCGCAAACGATTGAAAAAGAACGCCTTCAGACGAAAATTCTAGCAGCCAATATTAAAAATATGGAACAGTATCGCAGAGTGTGTCTTGCAGGAAGCCATTTGATCACGTTAAACCCGCAGCTTTTAGAGGAGACACTCAAGATGCCGCAGATCGGCAAGGCTGTAAATTTTTTTGACGACGCATGGGTGGAAATACATGGAAGCACCCGCTTGTGCGAATTGGAATCGTAACAATGCCTCGCAAATGCAAAAATAAAATGATCAACTTAAACAAATCAAATACCAGATATTCGTAATATCTGGTGAATTGACATAAGCTTAAATGTGGGGTATTATACACTATAAAGAAAGCGCTTTCACAGCTTTCATTAATTTTCGACGTGATGAAAGGGAAGATAAGAATGAGAATCGCATTAGTGAACGAAAACAGTCAGGCTCCCAAAAATGAGCTGATTTTTCAGACACTGAAAAATGTAGTTGAGCCGATGGGACATGCTTGTGATAATTATGGCCGTTATGGTGCTGGAGATCCGCATGAACGCACATATGTACAGGCAGGCTTACTGACTGCGCTGCTGCTGAATTCCGGCGCGGCGGATTTTGTGATCACGGGCTGCGGTACCGGTATGGGGGCGACGCTGGCTTGCAACGCGTTTCCTGGTGTTATGTGTGGCCGCGTGAATGATCCATGCGATGCCTATCTGTTTTCTCAGGTCAACTATGGAAATGCCGTAGCAATGCCATTTAGCTATCAGTTCGGCTGGGGAGCAGAAATTAATTTGGGTTATGTCTTTGAAAAGCTGTTCGGCAGCGAGCCGGGTAATGGCTACCCAGAGGAGTGGGCAGAGGCGGAAAAGCGCAACCGTAAGGTTTTAATGGATGTTAAGAAGGTTACCCATACAGATTTTCTTGATGTGCTGAAGAACATTGATCAGGACTTCCTAAAGGGTGCGATTGCAGAGCCGTCTTTCCCAGAGCTGTTCTTTGCAAATTGCAAGGACGAAAAGATTGCCGGTTATATTCGAGAAGTACTTGAAAAATAAAATTTGAGAAGGAAGCGCGGAAATGTACGTTACATTAAAAGAACTGTTGACCCATGCCGAAGAGGGCGGCTATACCGTTCTTGCGCCCAATGTGTTCAATCTTGAGTCTTTGATTGCTGTGGTAGAAGCAGCGGAAGCAGAAAGAGCACCGGTTATTATCGCGATTGGCGAGTCCCGCCTTAAAGATGAGCAGCTTCAGAAATATTTGCCGCTGGTGGCCAAGCAGATGGCGATGGAGGCGACGGTCCCGGTCGGGATCAATCTGGATCATGGCAAGAGCTACCATGAGTTGGTGCTTGCGATCCAGAAGGGATTTAGTTCGGTCATGATCGATGCATCTATGTGTCCGTATGATGAGAACGTTGCACGGACCAGAGAGATCGTGAAGATCGCACACGAACTCGGCATTTCCGTCGAGGCAGAGATCGGCCACGTCGGCGAGGGCGGCGATTATACCGAAGCTGGTGCGAAAGACGGTTTGACCGAACCGGAAATGGCCAAGCGTTTCGCAGTGGAAACACAAGTGGATGCGTTGGCAGTTGCAGTCGGAACTGCTCACGGCGTTTATAAGGGTACACCAAAGCTCGACTTTGAGCGCTTGGATGAGATTCATAAAATGGTCGATGTCCCTCTGGTCCTTCATGGCGGCAGCGGGACGGGTATGGAGAATTTGATCCGTGCCTCTGAATTAGGAATCCGTAAGCTGAACATCAATACAGAGCTTTTGATCGAGGCGCGGACACAGGTCAAAAAGGAGTTGGAAGAAAACCCGGAGATCGACTATTCGATCCTGCTTAAGCATGGTAAGGATGCTGTGGTAAGAAGATTGCGTACTTACATGCAAGCGCTGCACTCGTCTGGAAAGGCGTGGCACTGAAATGAGTGATCTCAAGGCAGTAGTTGCCGGTACGATAGCGTTGGATATTGTCCCGGCCTTTCCAAAGGATACATGCGAGAGTGCAGAGATTCTGATGGAAGGCAAGACGATTTATATTGATGACATTTCTCTCATTCTGGGAGGGTGTGTATCCAATACCGGCGTAGCGATGCATCGACTCGGGGCGCCTGTGACACTTTGTAGTAAAATCGGCGATGATCCATTGGGGGATGTTGTGCGGCGTATGCTTGAAAAGACAGGCACGAAGTATGTGTTAGCACGTTCAACAGGAAAAAACAGTTCGGCAACTATTGTTGTGACTCCTGAGGGAAAAGACAGAACATTCTGGCATCGCCGTGGTGCGTCGCAGGAATACTGCTTCGGAGATCTTCCGCAGGAATGTCTAAAGGATTCGGCGCTGTTTCACTTCGGCTATCCGACCGGAATGGAATGTATGTATTCCGACGGGGGGGATACACTGCAGGCACTCTTTCAGGGTGTGAAGGAGATGGGGCTGACAACATCGCTTGACCTTAGCCTACCAGGTCTGACAAGTGCTTCGGCAAAAGCAGATTGGCGTGCGATCATGGCAAAGACGCTTCCCTATGTCGATGTATTTCTCCCAAGTATCGAGGAGCTGATGTTCCTTCTGCGTCGAGACACTTACCTAAAGGTCCTGGAAAAGGCCGGTATGGACTATGCTATCGATTACATTGACCTTGAGATACTCGACAGCTTGAAAGAAGAAATTCTCGGCTTCGGAGTCAAGGTGTTCGGCTTGAAGCTCGGGAAAAACGGCATTTACCTTTGCACGGCAGGTAAAGAACGAATGCGAGAGATCGGGGCGCTGAGATCGGTACTTTCGGGAGAATGGTATGATCGAGAATTGCTGGAACCGCCGTTTGCTGTGGAGCGTCTCTATTCGACAAACGGTGCGGGGGATACAGCGATCGCTGGATTCCTGACTGGCATGTTGAAAGGATGGTCGCCGGAACACTGCTTGAAGCTGGCGACTGGCTCCGCCGCTTTCCGAATCGGTTCGGCAGAAGGAGCGGACGCGATCCTGGACGCAAAAGAGGTCATGGAGCGGTGCGTAAACCGCGAGAAAATAAAATTGACGAGATTACCCCCCTCGTGGCAGTGGAGCAACAGCAAACAAATTTATTCCCGCTGAGAAAACACATGGCAGAATTATTTTAGGTAATAGAATGCAGGAAGACCTTACACCGTAAAGAGGCGATCCTCATCTATTATATATTTGCCTGACTGGTGACGGGAAGGCAAAGTAAAAAACAACAACGATGAAGGAGAAAGAAAATGAAAAGAATCAAAAGATCACTTGCACTTCTCATTGCTCTGGTGATGGTGATGGCCTATGTGCCCATGACCGCGTCGGCAGCAGAAGAGTACACACTGAAGGTCTACTGTGGCAACGCACCGCAGAATGACTACGGTACTCTCAAATCTCTTGACTTTATCTATGCAGGCGCTCTTGCGTTCAAGAATTATTGTGAGAGCAACTCCGGCGGCCGCATCACGGTCGAGATTTATCCTTCCAGCCAACTCGGCAGTACGCAGGAAGCTCTGCAGCAGTGCATGCAGGGAACCCTTGAGTGCGTTATGGGCGGCGATGGTGAGACGGCTACGCTGTATCCAGCGATTCAGGCTATGTCTATTCCCTATCTGTTTGATAACCGTGATGAGTTCTACGCGATGCTCGACAGCGACTATATGAAGGGTGTCTATACGGATATCGAGACGCAGCTTGGTCTCAAGACTCTGGCTTCCGCAGACAACGGCGGTTTCCGCAACTTCTCGAACGATGTCAAGCCTATCCACAGCGCTGCTGATATGGCGGGCCTGAAGATCCGCACGATGGAGTCCCCCATCTATACGAAGATGTTGGAATCCTTCGGCGCTTCCGCTACTCCGATGGCCTATTCCGAGCTTTACAGCGCTCTTCAGACCGGCGTTGTTGATGGCCAGGAAAATAGCCCCGGCACGACCTTCAACGGCAGTTTCTATGAAGTGAACAAGTACTATATCCTGGACGGTCACGCCATCTCCAGCATCTTCCTGTACATCAACTCCAAGCTGTTCAACGGTATGCCTGAGGATCTGCAGAAGGTCGTTGCGGCTGCCGGTAAGACCGCTCAGTACGCGATGCGCGGCAACAACTGCGCGAACGAGGCGCTGGCTCTTGAGACGCTTACCAAGTATATGGAGGTCTATAGTCCCACTGCTGAGGAGAAGGAGTCCTTCAAGGTTTGCCAGGAGCCCGTTATTGAATGGATGAAAGAGCAGATCGGTGCGGAGACCGTTGATGAGTTTATGGCAGCCGTCAACGCGGTTAAGGCCGGTGATGCGACTGGCGCGGCCAGCACGATCGGCACGACAAACGTTTCCAGCTCCGTTAATACGCTGACCTATGTCGCGTTCGGTGTGGCGGCTGTGGCAATCCTCTTTGCCGTCTTTACCGTTTCCAAGAGCAAGAAAAAGTAAAAGAGAAGACTCGGACTAATTTGGCAGTTGCGATTGATTGTGTGCGTACGGCCTAAAAAATGGCATAGGGCGGTAATAACCGCCCTATGCCGTCCAAAAACTGATATCCTATGGAGGAAGTAAATGAATAAGAAAAGAAACGGCTATCAGGAGTTTATGGACTTTGTCGATGGCCTTTGCAAAAAACTTTTGATAGCAATGCTGATCATGGATCTGGCGTGTGTGCTGATACAGGTCGTCTGTCGTTGGATTCCGTCTATCAAGACTCCCTCGTGGACAGAGGAGATCGCGCGATGGCTGCTGGTTTGGCTGACATTCCTTGGTGCATCCCATATTGCAAAGTCATCATCCTATACGCGCGTCGACTTTTTTGTTGAGAAAATGTCGTCTAAGGTGAAAAGAGCGGTTGGCATTTTCAGCAAAATTTGTATGCTTGTATTTTCGGGATTCTTTTCCTATAAAGCGCTGATCGTATTTACAACGGTCTCTGTGCATGAAAAAGGCCCATCTACGCAGCTCCCCATGCTGCTGATGCGTTCTGCCGTGTTTGTCGGTATGATTATTACGTTCTTGCAGATGATTTCCGCTGGCGGAATCTTCCTGGAAGATCCTGAAGAGGAGGAAAGCTCTGTATGATCAATTTCAGTATTGCTGTTTTGGCACTTATTATTTTGGTATGTATCGGCATTCCTGTGGCTTATTCCATGGGAATCTCATCCGTTTTTTATATTCTTCTGGTTGACCCGCAGTATCTCGAGGTGCTGCCGAACCGCTCGATCACAGGCGTCAACAACTTCCTGTTGCTGGCGATCCCGTTCTTTATTCTTGCCGCCGAGATCATGGGCAAGAGTGGTTTGACCTCAAAGCTGTTCAACTTTGCCCGCCTTTTTGTTGGCCGTTTTCAGGGCGGCCTGGCCTTTGTAAATGTTGTTGCCAGCACAATTTTCGGCTCGGTTTCCGGCTCTGCGATCGCAGATGTTTCCGGACTCGGTGTGATCGAGATCCAGGCGATGACTGAAGAGGGCTACGATAAGGACTTCTCCGTTGCGCTTTCGGCCGGCTCCTCCCTGCAGTCGCCGCTGATCCCGCCCTCGACCACGGTAATGGTGTACGCCGGTGTTATGGGCGTTTCCGCAGGTGCCCTTTTGATGGGCGGCCTTGGTCCCGGTCTGATGATCGCTCTGTCTCAGATCATTTATATTCTCTGCATCCGCAAGAAGAGAAACTTCCCGCGCGACAACAAAGTGTATACGAGAGAAGAGATCAAGCACATTCTGACGGACGGCCTGCTCACGATGATGCTGCCGGTCATCATCATTGGCGGTATTCTCGGTGGCTATGTCACGGCAACAGAGGCTGCTGCTCTGGCTGTTGTTTATGCACTTTTCCTCGGCTTTGTCTACTATCGTACGATGACTTGGAAGAGCCTGCAGGAGTGCCTCTGGAACGCTTGTAAGACGGTCGGTAATTTGATGCTGATCGTGGCGTTTGCCAATGCGTTTTCCTGGGTGGCTGCTATTGAGAAAGTACCCGATGCCATTGCGGCGATTTTGATGAGCATTTCCTCCAATAAGTATGTGCTGCTGATGGTCGTGAATATCTTTTATGTCTTTGTTGGTATGATTATGGATACCGGCGCGGCAATTATTCTTTTCGCACCGATCATCGGGCCGGTTCTGACAATGGTTGGCGTCAACCCGGTGCATCTCGGCATTGTAACGGTCATGAACCTGACCATCGGCCTGCTGACACCGCCCGTTGGGCTGGTACTCTTCACCGCGGTCAATGTCAGCAAGCGTCCCTTCGGCGCAGTCGTGAAAGCATTTATCCCGTTTATCATCATCAGCTATGCTGCGCTGATTGTGGTCACCTTCTTCCCGGCGATTGTTACATGGCTTCCGAAGGTCTGCGGGTTTGCGATCGCTGCAGTTTAAGCCAATCGTACAGCGCGATTCTTTTTGCTTATATTTTCGGTACTTTTGACCGAATGGAATAGGATCGTTACGGAAACGGTCAGGAGAGCATTGCCACTGCCGAATATTTGCCGCATAAGCGGATGAATTGTTGGATGGGTCAGTGATATCCTGACCGTTGCCATTTTATTACAAGGAGAGAAGCTGTGAGAATAGGCGTTTTTTATGCGTATTTCCCCTACGAGGACCAAGTAGACTGGCCTGCAGTTTTGCGCAGAGCAAAGCAGGATGGTGCGGATCATATCGAAATGTCATCCATGCGCCTTTTGAAACAAAGCCGCCAGATGCAGAGGGAAACAGTGAAAACGGCGCAGGAGCTTGGGCTTACATATACATTTTGTACGTCTCTGCCGCCGGACGGCGATGTTGCTTCGGATGAACCGGCTGTCCGGCAAAAGGGGATCGATGCGATCAAAGCAAATATCGAATTAGTTGCAGAGATGGGCGGAAGCGTGATCGGCGGGATGCTGCACGGGTCTACAGCGAAACCCGGCGTGCTGGTCGATAATGCGACGCGGGAAAAGCGGGCGGAGCACAGTGCCCGGGCTGTGCAGGAAATGGCAAAGACGGCCGAGGCGTGCGGTGTCCGTATGGGGCTTGAAATGTGCAACCGCTATGAGAACACTATGCTCAACACGGTAGAACAGGGACTGGAGTTTCTCAAGTTGGTGGACAGCCCAGCGGTAGGCCTGCATCTGGATACGTATCACATGAATATCGAAGAGGACGACCTTGCTGCGGCAATCGTTAAAGCCTCCGGCAAAATCGTAAACGTGCATTCCTGCGACAATAACCGCAAACTTCCGGGTATGGGCCACATTAATTGGCGCGAGGTCCTGCTCGCTCTCAGGCTTGCGGGGTACGACGGCGCGTTGGCAATGGAGTGCTTCTCCAAACCGTTCGGCGTGTGGACCAACGATCACCGGCTGTGGCGTGAATATGTAAGGACAGGGATCGATGAAGATCTTGTTTGTGCAATGCAGTTTCTAAAGGGACTGCTGACGCAAATGAATATATAAAGAACCGAAGGGATGGTAAAACATGGATCTTTTTGATGTAAGCGGGAAAAAAGTTATTTTTACAGGCGCAAGCGGAGGCTTGGGTGTTGGGATGGTCGAAGGGCTTCTGGAAAACGGAGCAGAGGTTGTGATGATTGGCTCCTCAGCGAAGTGTATGGCAATGGCTGAAGAGTACCGTGCAAAGGGCTGGAAGGCGAGCGGGCTTCAGTGCAACCTCGGAGACCACGAAGATCTGGAGAAGTGCTTTTACGACGCGCTGGCGCTTCTGGGTGGAGAGATCAACGTGTTGGTGAACGCGGCGGGTATTCAGCGCCGGTCGCCGAGCGAGGATTTCCCGTTGCAGGACTGGCTGGATGTTATCAACATCAATCTAACTGCACCCTTCCTGCTCAGCCGTCTGGCTGGAAAGCAGATGATCAAGCAGGGGAAAGGCGGCAAGATCATTAACATCGCATCGATGTGCAGCTTCTTCGGCGGCTCGACTATTCCGGCCTATTCTGCCTCAAAGGGCGGCGTTGCACAGCTCACAAAGGCTATGTGCAATGACTGGGCGAAGTACGGCATCACCGTGAATGCAATCGCACCCGGCTATATGGACACGCCGATGAACACGGCGCTGACCGACCCGTCGAACCCGCGCTTCAAGGAGATTTCCGATCGTATTCCAGCAGGCCGTTGGGGTACAGGTGACGATATGAAAGGGTTGACGATTTTCCTTGCCTCTAAGGCATCGGACTATGTTAACGGAGCGATTATTCCGTGTGACGGTGGGTATTTAGTGAAATGAGAGGGGTAAGCCAAATCATGAAAAAACCTGTTGTTTGCGTCAGCGATAAGCGTCATGCAAGCTATGAGATCGAGCGCGGTATTCTGGAAGCGGCCGGCATGGAGCTGAGATTGTGCCAGTGCAACAGCGCGGCGGATATCGTCGCGCAGTGTGCAGATGCCGACGCCGTTCTGTTAGACCTTGCGCCGATGACTGCTGAGGCCATCAGTGGACTGAAGCGTTGTAAGGTCATCAGCCGTTACGGCGTTGGTTATGAAAACGTGGATCTGGATGCGGCAACTGCTGCCGGGATTCAGGTGACCAATGTTCCCGATTACTGCATGGAGGATGTTTCCGATCATGCGCTGGCACTGATGCTTTCCTGCTTGCGCCATATTCCTCTGCGCGATCATGAGGTCCGCGAGGGCAAGTGGAACATCCAAGCGGACAGCTTTCGCCTCAGGGGAAAGACGCTCGGTGTCATCGGCGCGGGTCGCATTGCCCGGGCGCTGATCCGCAAGGTCAGCGGTTTCGGCTTTGCCGAGGTCGTGGCATACGACCCATATATCAGCGCCGAGCAGCTTGCTGAGATCGGCGTGCGCAAGGTGGAAAAGGAGGAGCTATTCCGCATTTCCGATATTATCTCCCTCCATTTGCACGCCAACGCCGAAACAAACGGAATGATCTGCAAGGAGACTCTTGCGATGATGAAGCCGACGGCGATTCTCATCAATGTCAGCCGCGGCCCGCTTGTCAACGATGCAGATCTGCTCGAGGCATTGCGTGAGCATCGTATTCTTGCGGCAGGACTCGATACACATAACCATGAGCCCCTCGGTGCAGACTCGCCGTTCTGCAAGCTGGACAACGTCGTGCTGACCGACCACACGGCTTATTCTACGGTGGAAGGTGTAACGGAACTCAAAACGAAGGCGGCAAAAAATGTTGTCGACGTGTTAGAGGGCAGGATGCCTATTTATCCGGTTAATCATCTGCAAAAATTTGAATGAATAGACCTGCATGGGCAGGAGGTAAAAAGAATGACAGCATTAGAAGGACTTTATAACGCGGCAGTGGTGCCGGTCGTCGTGCTCGACGACGCAGCGGACGCAGTGCCGACCGCGAAAGCGCTGCTCGCGGGCGGCGTGGACGTGATGGAGATCACCTTCCGCACGGCGGCAGCCGCCGACTCCATCGAGGCGGTCGCCAAGGAGTGCCCCGATATGCTCGTGGGTGCGGGTACGGTCATCACGCTCGAGCAGTGCAAGAACGCCGTCGCGCGCGGCGCAAAATTCATCGTCTCCCCCGGCTTCAATGAGGAGATCGTGGTCTGGTGCATCGAGCACGGCGTCGGCGTAACGCCCGGCTGTGTGACACCGACCGAGATCATGCAGGCCATGGCCTGCGGCCTGAAGGTCGTGAAGTTCTTCCCGGCGAACGTCTATGGTGGCCTGACGGCCATGAAGGCGCTCTCCGGCCCGTTCGGCGGCATCAAGTTTATCCCCACCGGCGGCGTGAACGACAAGAACCTCGCCGAATACATCTCCGCCCCGTTCATCCATGCGGTCGGCGGCAGCTGGCTGTGCGCCAAGGCGGACATTGCCGCGCACAACTTCGACAAGATCACGAGCCTTTGCAAGGAGGCGCGCAGGATAGCGCTCGGCTTTGAGGTCGCTCATATTGGTGTGAATACCGCCGATGCGGACGAGTCTCTCGCCGTGTGTCGGGCGCTTGACGCGGCCTTCGGCTTCGGTGTGAAGGAGGGCAACAGCTCCAACTTTGCCGGCAGCGGCGTGGAGGTCATGAAGAGCCCCTATCGCGGCAAGAACGGCCACATCGCGGTCAAAACCAATTCCATCCCCCGCGCGGCGGCGGAGCTGGCCAAAAACGGCTTTACACTTGACGAGTCCACCGCCAAGTACAAGGGCGAGAAGATGGTCGCGGTCTATCTCAAGCAGGAATTCGGCGGCTTCGCCGTCCACCTGCTGCAGAAGTAAGGAGGGGAACGAACCATGAAATTTCTGACTTTCGGTGAGATCATGCTGCGCCTGAAGGCACCCGGACAGGAGTGCTTCTTCCAGTCCCCGATGCTCGAAGCGACCTTCGGCGGCGGCGAGGCGAACGTTGCCGTCTCCCTTGCCAACTACGGTGAGGACGCGGCGTTCCTGACGGTCCTGCCCGATAACGCCATCTCGGACGCCTGCAAGGCGGAGCTGCGCCGTTTCGATGTGGATACCAAGCGCATCGTCACCGGC
>CEAH01022520.1_pt1 | contig 68531 bp, 87 predicted proteins | sample 557571 | NCBI WGS metagenome assembly CEAH01 (sample SAMEA3182092, study PRJEB8094) | gut metagenome | biome: human; feature: gut; material: Stool; isolation source: human stools | place: Canada | collected 2013-11-25
GAAATATTTAAAAGAGCTGAAATTTCAATCTTTAAATTAATTATAATTTCAAAGAAAATAAGAAACAGTAACTCTATAAAAGAATTCGTTATCACTGGCAAATCATATATCTTTGCCATTTTAACTTCGCATAGCTTATATTTAAAATACAGAACAAGTACAAGCAATACTATTCCCATCTTTAAATCACAAAAAAACACAAAAATACCTGTACCCATTAAACACAATATAATTGAATAAAAAGTAACCTTTAATAGTTTTTTTTCGAGTCTTAAGGCTTTCATGTAATTCGATAATAATAAGTTATATTTAGTTTCAAATATAAGTATAGGAATCAGTATACCCAAATACTCCAAACTGGCACCATATTTTGGTAACCAAATATTTACAATCAACACTATCGGATAATAAAAAAATAACAAAGAAAATAACCCTTTGTAAAGTACATAGTTTAAACACTTGTACAGTAACGCAGCATCATAATCCGTTAATTTCTTTAAAAACGGGAATAAAGCTATGCCAACGGAATTTATAAAACTTAAGAAAAACATAACCATACTCAATGAAAAAGAAACGACGGCAAAAACCTCTATAGACCAATATACAGATATCGCCCATCTTATTATCCCTAATATTAAAAGTCCTAAAAAACTACTGATCAGTAATTTAAAACCACATTCCAAATTATTTTTGTAGTCAAAAATCGCCTGCCTAAAAAAACAATGATTTGGTAACTGAAAGAATATTTCTTTACACAAAAATATACTGTACAATGCCGAGATATATCTTGTTATCACCAAAGCCATAATCAAAGTTTTATAGTTATAATCAATGCAAAATACGCTGAGAATTATTCCAAAGACAAAAATAAATTTATCAAACACTACTACCTTAGAATAATCTTTGATCCTATTACTCATTTGCAAAACATAAGTATTGAACCATATTAAATGCTGTCCAATGGCAATCACACAAGTCCCTATGCCAACATATCTTTTTACAGGATCGAAAACCAGTTCTTGCAAATAAAAAAAAGTAATTATCGAAAAACATGCTATCATAGTAACGGCAATAACATATTCCCATACTAAAACTTTAAATTTTATATCCTCATATCGTATACCACCATACCTAAGATAAATCCCTTCCGGTAATCCAAAATGCAAAAAACCAATATAATTGATATAAAATAACATCAATTGAATAGCGCCGTATTCTCTAATATCAACTAATTTCGGTAAAAACATAACAAAAATCGTTGAAAGAATCGTTGTTATTATATTAGCTCCAAAAGCGTATGACATATTTAGATAAAAAGTCTTTCGTATAAACGCCAACTCATTCTCCTGCTCTAATCTTTATCTGTAATTTTTTGTAATAAACACGAAATCAACGTTTCTATATGTTTCTCACATCTAACTATATTCAAATTCACATTTTAATTTTTTTACCATTCTAGATAATTATCCATCTATGCTAACAAACAACTAAATAAGCTAAAGAATTTATTAACCGTCTGCATATTAGTTACTATCTAAACCTCTCAAGCCATTTGCAAAATTTATAATTATTCTTAACCATATCAGGGAGCTTTTGATACGGAGATCGCATGAATTTTAAAATATCATTAAATCTATCTTTAAAATCATCAGCATTTTCAATAACAAAAATATTATTAGGATTATAAAAATCATAATTAACAATATCTTTATTATTAGTAATCAATTTTCTGTTTAAAAACATTGACTCAAGTGTTCTTAATGTACAACCGCTCTGACCTTCCATCTGCAGTTCTAGTATACATTTAGATTCCAATATGATTCTTTGTATGTCCTCATACTTTAAAAACATATTTGTAGTTTCTTGCAGTTCATATTTGTTGTATTTTTTTAACACACGGAAAATATGGAAGAAATTCTGTACTTTATTTTTCCGCAAAACCTCTTTTATATCTAATAAATTTTTTAGTCTTACATCAGTTTTATCTGCACCAACATAACAAACATCATATTTTAAATCATATTTAATATTTTCTTGATGTTCAGTATAATACTCAGGACTATATTCAATGTCAAACTCCTTAGAATCAGATATATCAAAAGTATATACTCGCCAATCTTTAGGAATATTATTCGGTTTTATTCTGCTATTTCTAACAGCATTCGTATAATATACATATTTAGAAGCTACCGCATTTTTTTTAGAAATATATTTGAGGATATTATTGTTAAACATAGCATCATTTATTATGATCTTAGTATACTCATTTAAGTTTTTATTCCAATCTCCAAAGAAAAAACTATCCAATCCCGGTATGAGTATAATAATCCTTCTCAATATACGCAAACCTATATTATTCAAAGGGGTATATATTTCTTTTATATCTACATTATCATACTGACTTGCTGCATCTCTATACATATCATATATACACGAATATAAAATCAATATTTTTTCTTTACTCAATTTACTTACCTCATCAGGATAATATCTTCATATTTTTTTACACACTGCTTCATATCAAAAGCATCACAAAAAACTTTTTTTTTATTTATGGTTCTTAAATATTTCTCCATAACTTTGCATAATTCTTCTGGAGTTCCAGGAGCAACAATGCGTTCCTTATCTAAAATTTCAGCTACCTCCCCAACATTGGTCGCAACACAGCTTGCACCGCAGCTAAGGGCTTCGATCAAAGCATTAGGAAAAGCCTCTCCCAGTGAATGTAGCACATATAAATCACATGCCGAGTAAAAAACGGGCAAATCATTACGCTGCCCTAAACAATATATATCCTTATTTAACACAAGATTATTCTTCTTTATCAATTTCTGCAATTCATGGTTTTCTTTATCGATGTTTGTACCACACATAACTCCTATTATTTTCTTATTGCGACTTTTTAATAAGGCCATCGCTTTGATAAAATTAGGAACATCTTTAATGGGCGACCACTTGGAAACGGACAAGACGATTTTTTTATCTGATAATCCAGTACCTAAAATTTTTTCTAAATTTTCACGTCCATTATCCACATAATGATAAAAATCTGCATCTACTCCATTATTAACAACAAAAGTGTTTTTATTTTTCCAGCCTATTTCTTCATGGACTTTTTTTGATTGTTTCCCATTATAGGCAATACAATTCACCAACCTGCTAAACATAGCTAACATTCGTATAAGAATAAACGTTAGTAATTTATTATTCTTATAGCTAATGTCACTATGCCTAACATTCCAAATGATCTTTTTAACACCTTTTATTTTGCCACAAATAAGTCCGATAAAATTAGCATGATACATCCAACAATCGATTATATCAGTGGCTTTTAAAAGATTACATAACTCTACAAATGTGCGAAAAGGACGCCTTCTTATATTTAATACTCTAACTGTTTCACCTAAATTTATTAACTTCTTGAAATAATAATCATCGCCAACACCTAAACTGACCACAGTATGATGGACATTAGTATTTTGTTTAAATTTTATAACATTATATAACATGGTCTCAGCTCCGCCTTTGCCTAAACCTATTATAAGATGTACCACTTTTATTGTTTTCAAAACAGACTATCTCCATATCTCTTTCAAATCCAGTAATTCGTAAAATTCCATTTTCGCAACAGGAAAACTTATATTAATGAAATTTACAACTTCAATCTTTATTTATCTGAAATATTACATAAATTTTTTCTGATATGCTTTTTTATAAGAAAATTTATCATAAGTTCCTCATATACCAAGAAATTGCTTCATTCAGGCCATTCTTGAAATCATATTCCGGATAATACCCCAGCAATTTCTTTGCTTTAGAAATATCCGCGTTACTATGTTTGATATCACCTATACGATCCGGACCAAATTTAGGTTCTATGTTTTTGTTTAAAGCTTCGGCAATAGCATAATAAATATCAATCAAATATTCACGTCCACCATAAGCAATATTAAAAGCTTCTCCTGCTGCCTCATGTGGAGCCGCACAAGCCTTTAAATTGGCTTCTATTACATTTTCAATATAAGTAAAATCACGTGACTGTTTCCCATCACCATTGATAGTAGGTTGTTCATCATTCAATAATTGTTTTATGAACTTTGGAATAACTGCGGCATAGGTGCCATGCGGATCCTGTCTTCGTCCAAAAACATTAAAGTAGCGCAGACCATACGTATCTAAGCCATAATGTAATGTATATTGCTTTCCCCATTCCTCATCACATCGCTTCGATACAGCATAAGGTGAAAGTAAATTACCTTCTCGCCCTTCTGTTTTAGGTAAATTGGGTTCGTCTCCATAAACGGATGAACTTGAAGCATACACAAATTTTTTTACGCTATTTTGTCTGGCTGCTTCCAACATATTTAATGTTCCCGCAATATTATTAGCGCAATAAAAAAGGGGCATTTCTACGGATCTGGGAACACTTCCCCATGCAGCCTGATGAAGTACATAGTCAACACCTTGGCAAGCTTCTATGCAAAGATCCAGATTTTTTATATCACCTTTTATGAACGTATAATCAGGTTCACTAAGAAACATATCAACATTTTCCCGTTTTCCTGTAGATAAATCATCTAAGCAACGTACTTTATAACCCATTTCTAAAATGGTTTCACATAAATTGGAACCTATAAACCCAGCCCCACCAGTGACTAAAAATAATGAACCTTTAGGAAACTTTATATTCGCGTATCCCACCTTACAGCCTCCAATAACTATAACCAGCCTTTTGGTATTCTTTTTTATCAAATATACCTTTCAAATCCAATAATATTTTTATTCCTTTGCCATAAAAATCATTCACCTGTTCTATGGATAATTCGCTGAATTCATTATGAGCAACAGCAAGGATAACTGCATCCATCTCTTTAATCTTTTCAAAATCAACAAACTCAATATTGTATAAATTTTTTGTTTCTTTTCTATCCGCCGTTGTATCAGAAATAATCGGCTCAATGCCATATTCACGAAGCTCTTTTACAATATCAATTATTTTAGTATTCCTTGTATCCGGACAATTTTCTTTAAATGTAAAACCAAGAATTGCTACTTTGGCATTTTTAACTGGTTTTTCGGCCTTTATAAGATGTTTAACTAAATTTTCAGCGACATATTTACCCATGTCATCATTTATACGCCGTCCAGATAAAATGATCTGGCTGTGATAACCCAACGCTTCAGCTTTATAAGTCAGATAATATGGATCAACGCCAATACAATGTCCTCCTACAAGCCCCGGATAAAATTTTAAAAAATTCCATTTGGTACCAGCAGCTTCTAAAACCGACTTTGTATCGATACCCATTTTATTAAAAATAATTGATAGTTCATTCATAAAAGCAATATTTATGTCTCTTTGGCTATTTTCAATTACCTTTGCTGCTTCCGCAACTTTAATAGATTCAGCTTTATGTACGCCAGCTTCTACAACAAGTTCATAAACTTTTGCTATCACGTCCAGTGTTTCCTCATCCATGCCGGACACGATTTTAACAATATTATTAATGCGATGCTCCTTATCACCGGGATTTATACGTTCAGGAGAATAACCAACTTTAAAATCTATCCCACACTTTAACCCTGATTCTTTTTCCAATATAGGCACACAGATATCCTCTGTTACCCCTGGATAAACTGTAGATTCATAGACTACTATTGAACCTTTGGTTAAATTTCTTCCCAAAATAGTACTGGCACCTTCTACCGGTGTTAAATCAGGTGTATGATCAGCATTAACAGGAGTAGGTACTGCTACTATATGAAATTTCGCTTTTCTTAAATCTATTTCATTTGCTGTAAACTCAACTTTAGAGCTTTTAATTTCTTCATTACCAACTTCGTTCGTTGGATCTATACCAGATTTATATAAACTTATCTTCTCCGCATTCAAATCAAAACCAATTACTTTTACTTTTTTTGCAAAAGCAACGGCAATAGGCATCCCTACATAGCCAAGGCCTACTAAAGATAAAACTGTTTTACCTTCAATAAGTTTTATATATAAATCAGAAAACATTTTCCCATTCCTCTTTTCATAAATTTTATAACTTCATCGTTTTGGCAATAACTTGATTAACTTTATTCACATCAAAAACATCTTCCACCAATTTACGACCAACCAAAGCCATGTCTTTTACTAATCCAGGATTATTAATAAATTGTTTCATTTTCGCAACTAAAGCAGAAACATTTTTTGCCTCTATCAAGTATCCATTTTTTCCATCTTCAACAGTTTCCCGACACCCAGGTACGTCTGTTGTTATAATAGCCTTGCCACAAGCCATTGCTTCTAAAACAGCCTTAGGTGTTCCTTCTCTATAAGAGGGAAGCACAAACACAGAACATTGGGCAAAAAAGGGCCTCACATCCAATTGCTCACCAAAATATTCAATTACACCACTTTTTATAAATGGTTTTAGTTCCTCTTTAGTTAATGCAGACGGATTAGTATCATATCCCCCCAATAAAAGACATCTAACTTTTGGAAATTCCATCTTTATAATTTTACAGGCTTCTAAATATTCACAAATTCCTTTATCTCTAATTAATCGGCCCATAAATAGAAAAACTATTTCTCTTGGTAATTTTTGAACTTGAAATTTTTCTAAATTTACGCCAGAACCTCTTAGTAAAACAGTGTCTTTTCTTTCAACTATTTTAAGAGCTACAAATAACCTTATATCATCCTCATTTTGGAAAAAAATTTTTTCACAAAACTTCATTGCATATCTATACTCAATCGTTAATACCCATTTCACGATACTTCCTTTTACATCGTTAGAAAGAAATACAGATCCAATTCCAGCAATCAATGGATATACTTCCCTGATTCCCAAAAAACCAGCAACTATACTTCCATAAACCACAGTCTTAGCTTGATAGACAAATATCTTATCTGGTTTCTCTTGCTGCAAAACATTTTTAATCGATATTACTGTACTCAAATCATTTAAAGGATTTAATCCATTTCTATCGATTTTTATTGCACGATACTTTATCCCGTTATCCAAAAATTGCTGAGACCATTTTTTTTCATCTTCATTACCAATTGCAACTACTTCGTAACCTAATTTGCCAAACATATGCATCATATCCAATCTAAAGTAAAACAATGTCGGTGTATGGCTAGATAAAATAGCTATTTTCATAAACTACAATCCATAAAAATATATTTACGTATCATTTTCCCTGTACTCCTTCGGTACTGCTTTTTGTCAGCAAAACTTTGAATGTCTGCAGCGTGATCATCAGGTCTGTTTTGACGCTGACGTCCTGTATATACAGCAGATCATAGATAAGCTTGTCATAGGCACTGGTGTTGTATTTACCTGCTATCTGTGCCAGGCCCGTGATGCCTGGTTTTACGTTGTGGCGATAGTCATATTCAGGCTTTTGGGCAATAAACTGCTTAACGAAGAATGGTCGTTCCGGCCTGGGGCCGACGATGCTCATTTCGCCTTTCAGCACATTGAACAGCTGCGGCAGCTCATCAAGTCTGGTAGCCCTCATAAATCTGCCGAATTTTGTGATCCTTGGGTCCCCTTCCGCAGCCAGTACCGGCCCACATTTTGCTTCCGCATCCTGCTTCATGCTGCGGAATTTATGTACAAAAAATGTCTTACCGTATAGCCCCACGCGCTCCTGTGAATAAAGCACCGGTCCTTTACTGTCCAGTTTTACCATAACTGCTGTTATCAGCATGACTGGCGATAGTATAATCAAAGCAGTTACCGCTACGGCAATATCTAAAATCCGTTTCAGTACTCTCTGTTCTGCTGTCAGCAGCATACGTGTTACACGCTGCATCGGTATATCATCAACCAATAAAAAGCCTGTATTCTTGCATGCCAGTTCATACAGTGTCGGTACAAAAAATATTTGTTTCTTCGTGCTGCGTGCATAACGCAGTATTTTTTCTTTGTCTGCTATCGGCAGTTCCGCGCCAATAAAAACATAGTAGTTAGCGTCGATAAGCTGCTTCCAGTTGGTCTGTTGACAGCTGTCACAAACAGACTGCAATGACTGCTCCATTCCATAAGTTTTCAATAATTTATTCTGGATACGTGCTGCTTCTTCACCAGCTGCAAATAATACAGCCGTCTGTTTGGGAAAATACTTCCATTCCCACTGGTGACAGATATATTGCCAGATTGCCAGCAACACAAAAGAAAATACCGCTGAATAAACAAGTACAACACGTGAATAATCAAACTGACGAAAAAAGAATGTCATGGCCATCGCTATGATGTAAATATTGGTCACCGCTACCAATAGATTAAGAAAAATATCTACCAGCTTTTTGCGGATCAGACTGAACAAGCCATAGACGTTGAACATAAAGAACATAATGATGACCAGGATCGGCAAAAATTCCAGATGGAAAGCTATCTTATCCGTTTGTTTATTCCCCAGCTCCAGCGCCATAGCAATGCTGGTAGCCAGATACAAACAAATTATGTCACCTATGATCAAAATTATCTTTCGCAGCAAAGAATTATACCCCACTAGAATTCACCTATAACCAATACTTTTGTATTTTTTGTTTATGCTAAAATATTTCACCTGTAATTCATAATTATTGTACCACGGTTGTACCCCCCCGCAAGACATAAGCACGTTTTATTTTATATTTCAGTCTCATTTTTGCTCTTACTTATATTTTCATCGTACCTGTGCGGCAATATTTACAATCTCACTTGCCAGCACCTGATCTACAACAACAAAAAGCCTGACTCTATTCCCATAGAGCCAGGCAAAAAAATATTCCCCTCTCAACTTCCGCTGAGAGGGGAATATTTTTTATCTTCTATCTTACAATCATTATCTGCTTAAATCAAACAAAACTTTCATTAAAATGCGGGTACAACCGCGCCTTTATACTTTTCTTCAATGAATTTTTTTACTTCAGGACTGGTCAAAGCTTTGTCCAGTTTTTGCAGTTCCGGACGCTTATCGTCGCCTTTACGTATTGCTAAGATATTGGCATACGGCGAATCCTTCGGTTCAGTAAAGAGAGAATCTTTGACTGGATTCAGCTGTGCTTCCATAGCAAAATTGGAATTGATAACAGACAGATCAACATCATCCATGGAACGCGGCAGCAAAGCTGCTTCTATTTCCACGATCTGCAGATTTTTAGGATTATCAACAATATCGCCAGGCGTACCGGAAATACCTACACCGTCACGCAGCTTGAGCAGCTTGGCGCTTTGCAGCAATGCCAGAGCACGGCCGCCGTTAGTAGGATCATTCGGGATTGCAACTTTGGCTCCGCTTGGAACATTATTTAAGTCTTTTAATTTTTTTGAATAAACCCCCATTGGTTCGATATGTACCTTGGTATAAGCAACCAGAGGCAGATTCCTTTCGGAAGCAAATTTCTCGAGATACGGAGTGTGCTGGAAGAAGTTGGCGTCTAATTCTTTATCAGCCAAAGACAAATTTGGTTTAACATAATCGCTGAATTCAATGATCTGCAGATCAACACCTTCTTTAGCCAGTTGCGGTTTGATCAGATTCAAAATTTCAGCATGCGGTACAGGCGTTGCGCCTACTTTCAGCACCACCTTTTTATCGCCGCTGTTAGCGGCTGGTTTGCTGTCGCCGCCACAGCCGGCAACGACTAATGCAATGCTGAACACTGCCAGCAAAGCCAGAAATAACTTTTTCATAAACAATCTCTCCTTTAAAATGAATTTAACACAGTACCTATCTTAGCTCGGTCGGACTAACAAAAAAGCTCTTTCCGAGGAAAGAGCGCTTGCTTCTGCTTTCCTCTCATCTATCAAGAATGTTCTTGCAGGATTTAGCACCATAGCTAGGCTTGGTTGCCGGGTTTCACAGGGCCTGTCCCTCCACCGCTCTCGATAAGAGTGTGTTATTCGATTGGCATTATGATAGCTCAACTAAATAAGCTTGTCAAGACTTTTGCAAAAAATAAGGAACTGCTTCTGCAGTTCCTTAAAGATTTGTTAAATTTGTTACTCTTTACTGTATTTGGCAATGCCAACTTTATAAAAATCGTTGCCTTCGCTGTCGATACAGACGATAGCAGGAAAATCTTTAACTTCATAACGGCGAATAGCTTCAGGCCCTAAATCTTCATAGGCAATCATTTCTTCGCCTTTGATAGATTTTGCAATAACTGCTGCCGCTCCGCCAATAGCAGCAAAATAAACAGCGCCATGCTCCACGCAGGCATCAATAACTTCCTGCGACCGCAGTCCTTTACCGATCATCCCACGCATACCCTGTTCGATCATCGTCGGGGTATATTTGTCCATACGCCCACTGGTCGTCGGTCCAGCACTGCCAACTACTTCACCGGGTTTAGTAGGGCTTGGACCTACGTAATAAATCACCTGATCCCTTACATCGAAGGGTAATTGCTCTCCCTTGGCCAGTGCTTCTGTCATACGCTTATGTGCCACATCACGGGCAGTATAGATGTAACCGCTGATACGTACTACATCACCTGCATGCAGGTCTTTGATCGTAGCTTCGCTTAACGGCGCATTTATATATTTGATAATCGCTTCACTCATCTCAGGCCCCTCCTTACAATACCATTTCTGCACGGCGTGCAGCATGGCAGTTCAGATTAACGGCAATCGGCAGGCCGCCGATATGGGTCGGTGCATATTCAATATTAACAGCTACGGCAGTAGTGCTGCCGCCCAGTCCGGAAGGACCTACGCCAGTCATATTGACACGTTTCAACAGTTCTTTTTCAAGTTCTGCATACTGAGGATTAGGATTGTGCTCCCCTACCTTACGAGTAAGAGAATACTTTGCCAAAAGTGCAGCTTTTTCCATATTACCGCCAATACCGACACCTACGGTAACAGGCGGACAGGGATTAGGGCCGGCACTGCGCACGGTGTCGACAACGAATTTGATAACGCCTTCAACGCCGTCAGCCGGTTTAAGCATTTTTAGTGCGCCCATGTTTTCACTGCCACAGCCTTTAGGCGATACGGTTATTTTGACCTGTTCACCGGGCACTATCGTTGTATGAATGATCGCCGGCGTATTATCACCGGTATTTTTACGTACAAATAAAGGATCATCAACAGAAGATTTACGCAGATAACCGCCAACATAACCATCGGCGATACCGGCGTTGACCGCTTCATAAAGATCTCCGCCTACAAAATGTACTTCCTGTCCGATTTCCATAAAGACAACTGTCAAACCGGTATCCTGACAAATCGGTACGTCTTTGGCTTTTGCTAGTTCGGCATTCTCAACGATAGTCGTCAATATTTCCTGCCCCAAAGGAGATTCTTCGGTGGCGATAGATGCTTTTAATTTTTCCAGCAGCTCTTCCGGCAGGTAATAGCAGGAATCTTTACAAAGCTTACTGACAGCAGCAGTTATCTCCTGAACTTTTATCTCGCGCATGATAGCCTCCTTATCTGCCGACACGTTTCATAGTGTTGGCACGCACTTCTTCTGGATCGACTTTAATGCGGGCAATGCCTGTTTCCATAGCAACACGGGCCACTGCGGCTGCAACTGCCGGCGCAACACGCGGATCAAACGCATCCGGAACAACATAATCTGCACGCAGGTCTTTCTCGTCGATCAGTTCGGAAATTGCATAAACAGCAGCTACTTTCATTTCTTCAGTGATTGCTTTAGCGCGTACATCAATAGCGCCGCGGAACACACCCGGGAATACAGTGACGTTGTTGACCTGGTTCGGACTGTCACTGCGGCCGGTACCTGCAACAGCAGCACCAGCTTCGATAGCGTCAGCATAAGACGTTTCCGGCACCGGATTGGCAAGTGCAAATACTATAGCTTTATCTGCCATGCTGGCGATGATTTCTTTAGTAAAGACGTTAGGAGCGGAAACACCGATCAAAACGTCAGCGCCTTTGGCGATATCCGCCAAAGTGCCTTTTTTATGTTCTTTATTAGTGACTGTCGCCAGATAAGACTGGATGCGGTCAAGATTAGCGTCAATACCTTCATACAAAGCGCCGAAACGATCAACCATGGTTACATTTTCAGCACCCATGCTGATAAGCAGACGGCCGATAGCAGAGCCTGCTGCGCCGCAGCCGTTAACAACAAATTTAGCTGTTTTCATATCTTTTTTCACGAAGCGCAAAGCACCAATAACTGCTGCCAGACAGGCAATTGCAGTACCGTGCTGATCGTCATGGAAAACGGGGATATCGCAGATTTTCTTCAATTCGCATTCAATATCATAGCATTTAGGAGAGGAAATATCTTCCAAATTGATACCGGCAAAGCTGGGCTGCAGGAAACGTACAGTTTCAATAATTTTAGCAGGATCTTTAGTATCGATACAGATAGGTACAGCATCTACATCTCCAAAGGTTTTAAAGAGTGCTGCCTTGCCTTCCATTACCGGCATTGCTGCTTCCGGTCCGATATCTCCCAGCCCAAGCACACGGGTACCGTCGCTGACTATAGCGACCATATTGCCGCGGCAGGTATATTCAAAGGACAAGTCTTTATTTTCTTTGATTTCTTTACATGGTTCAGCAACACCCGGGGTGTATGCCAAGGCCAAATCTTCGCGGGTTTTAATGGGAACCTTGCTCACAACAGCAAGCTTGCCATGGTTTTCTAAGTGGAGTTTCAAAGCATCGTCACGTAATGTCATACATTATTACCCCCGTAATTTCAATTTAGTATATACTAAATATTGTAAATGAATTATACTGCTTTTTCAAGTAGCAAGCGTCAGAATTTTAAGTTTTTTTACAAATTAAAAGCTTGCCTGACACGACGGCACTATAATTTGTAAAGCTCAGCTTCCGGGCGTTCTCCTTCTTTAACAGTTAATACAGCAAACGTAGCTCCCATTTCGCTGCGCGGTAAAACAGGGCTGCCGGGATTAACAAGCAGTACATCACCGAACCATTTTACCAAAGGTACGTGCGTATGTCCGAAAACCACAATATCAGCTTCCAGCTTACGTGCCCACCAGGCCAGTTCGGATACCTGATACCCATGCAGATAACGATGTCCATGCGTCAGCCAGATGCGCTGCCCCGCCAACGTAATAAATTCGTCTACATTTGCTTTCCCTTCGCCGTGATCTGTATTGCCGCATACTGCCAGTAATGGCAGCTTGGTTTCGGCAACTAAAAAACGTCCATCCTGACTGTAATCTCCGGTATGAAACCAATATTCAACAGGCGGCACAGCATGCAGAACCTGCCTGATGGCTTGTTTGCTGCCGTGAGTATCGCCGGTAATACCGATTTTCACTTCATTTTCCCCCAATTCGCAACAAGTTTTTTAATAGCTTTGCCGCGATGGCTGATTTTATTTTTCTCCTGCATCGTAGCTTCGCCCATACCCTTATGCAGTTCTGTTGACCAAAACAGAGGATCATAGCCAAATCCCTCTGTCCCTAACGGCTCATGCAGCAGCATACCGTCACAAATGCCGTCGCTTTCCAGTAAAATTTTTCCGTTAGGAGCTGCCACAGCTAATGCACAACGGAAACGGCAAGTACGTTTTACCTGAAATTTCATCGTCTGCAGCAGCAATTTGTTGTTTTCTTCGTCCGTAGCTTCCTCGCCGGCATAACGCGCGCTGCGCACGCCTGGAGCCCCCTCCAGTGCCAGTACTTCTAATCCTGAATCATCGGCGATACATGGCAGCCCTGTTTCTTTAGCATAATAAACAGCCTTCAGTCGGGCATTGGCCATAAAAGTTTTCCCTGTTTCTTCTGGTTCAGGCACATTCGGCCATTCTTCCAATGACCGTAATTCCACCTCCAAATCTTTCATCAATACTTTAAATTCTTCAAGTTTACCGGGATTACGCGTTGCAATAACAATTTCTTTCATTAGTTTTCTTTACTCCGTTTCCTAATCTTTGAAGGCATCAGCCTATTTTAATTACAAACTTTCTATTTCACCATCAGCTATGTGCTGCACTAAAACATACTGCCATTTGCCATTACGTTTTTCCAGCTGTGCTTCGTCATAAGCAGTTTGCCGGCATTCACTGCAGGTATCGCGTTTCAACGAAATGATAAACGCGCTCTGATCTCCGAAGCGTGTTCCCGCAGCCGCAGTCCTGATCGTAAGATAACCGCTGCATTGCCTGCAATAATGAGCGGTCTCGATCTGTTCTTCTCTGATCCCTTCTTCATCATAATAAATGCTTTTCTTCCTGCTCCAGCTATTACCGCATTTTGCCAGCAGCTCTTTTCTGGTGCTAAACCGACTGCGCCACAATTCACCTGTTTCAGCAATCAGCTGATCGACACGTTTATTACAGCGCTCATCCTGCTGCCGCAAATCGCTTTGGTCAGGCTCTACCACCTTGCTGTAGTCCATATCCGCCATTGCCAAAATGATACCTGTATTAACATATGGCAGCGCAGCCTCTACAGAATAGCCGCCCTCCAGTACTGCAATATCAGCCTGCAATTTATCGGCTAATTTGGCATATCCCTGCGCTGTTACAGCCATTGAAGCCAGAGGATCACTGAAATGATTATCCTGACCTGCTGAATTAATGATCAGCTCCGGCTCAAAATCATCAAGAATATGCTGGATCAGACCATCATATAATCTGTGCAGTCCCTCATCACCTGTGCCCGGCAGCAACGGCAGGTTGATATTTGTGCCCCATGCTGCCGGACTGCCGGCTTCATCAGGAAACCCCGTACCGGGATACAAGGTCCTGCCGTCCTGATGAAAAGAAATATATAAAGTATCAGGATCATGATAAAAAATATCCTGCGAACCATCGCCATGATGTACGTCAGTATCGACAACAGCGATTTTTCTGATTCCATAAACACTGCGCAGATATTCCACCATCACCGCTTCGATATTAACAGTGCAAAAACCGCGGATTCCGTGAACTACGCGCATTGCATGATGCCCAGGCGGCCTGACTAAAGCAAAAGCCCGCTTTACTTCACCTGACATTACTGCATCAGCTGCGGCTAAACAACCGCCTGCAGAAGTAAGGTGCGCCGGTGTGATAAGACGTGCAATGGACGGCACGCCGATATGTGCACGCTGCAAATCATTGATTTCTGCCAAACGGGGGCGGTATTCTCTGATCTGCGGCAAATCAAAAAGCCCCTCTTCCAGCAGTTGATCACGCGTATATAACAAACGCTCCTGCCGCTCCGGGTGTGTAGGCGATATCATCCAGTCAAAAGCCGGAAAAAATATCAAACCAAGCTTCGGTTTCAAAATACCACCTCCCTGCCAATGACAGTTTGCAGGATACCAGGCTTCAACTGCATCCTCAGTGAAATAATTTCACCACTGTCATAATAGCCGTGGATAGTTCTGAAAAACTCTTTGCTGATCACTTCAGCTTCCTGCCCCGGCAGCTGCCAGGCTTTAGCCTGCTCATGCAGCCACGCTGCCAAAAGCTCTTCCGCCATTTTCATACTGAAGCCACTGGGCAGCCGTTCACGCCGTCCGCTCTCCGGAATCAGATAATACCCTTCCGTAGTATCGGCCCGCAGACTGGCAGCTAAAGTCGGCCGGGCCAGTGCCGCTCCGACTGCATTAGCAACAGTTGCGCCAGCCGGTATTTCCACAGGCAGTCCCATCCGTTCTCCCAAAGCCATAATCAAACCTGCTGCGCCACCGCCGACGCCTACAAGCAGCTCCGGCTCAAATTCAGTCCCTTTAATAACATCGTTGACAGTGTAAACAGGCTGAATACTCCATTCATGCAGCATTTCGTTAATCGTAGCTTCAATAACAGACACTGCCGCTTCGACAACCTGCCTGGCAACCTCAGCTGCTGTCTCACCCATCAGGCACAGCTGCTGCATCCCCTTATGAGCCGCCGCCTTATCACCAAAACCAACGCGCCCAGCTACTATCAAAGCATCTGACAAAGTCGGTTCACAGCCTCCCACTGCCATCGCCGGACCAATACGTTCAGGGCCAACCTCAAAACCGGTTTCTGTCCGACGGATACGGCTATCACCGCCAATGCCAACGCTTCGCATATGGAACGAACGTACAGCTGTCGGATAGCCGGCAACTTTAGCTCCATGTCTGGCTAGCAAAGGCAGTCCATTTTCCCAAAAAGCAATATCAGTAGTCGTCCCACCTACATCCAGCGAAATACTTTTCACCTGCGGTGCGCCCAGGGCCTCTATACCCAAAACGCTGGCTGCCGGTCCTGTAAAAATAGTTTCCACAGGCTGTTTCAGCGCTATATCTAACGGCAAAGTTCCCCCGTCAGCCTTTAACACATGTACCGGTGCAGTAATATTGCGTTCCTTCAGGCTGTCTTGTACCTGACGGCAAAAATTTTTAAAGGTTTTATAAACAGCGGCTGCAAAATAAGCAGAATTAGTACGCCGCACAAAATTCAATTCGCCTGATAACTCCGAACCGAGAAAAATTTTCTCATAACCGCAATCTTTCAGTTCCCCTGCAAGTGCATATTCATTTTCAGGATTACGTACCGAAAATTTTCCGGACACAGCCGCCATTTTGTTTTTTGCCTTAGACAGTAAGCCCTGATGCTTCTGCCAGTCAATACGAGCTGTTATTTTACCGCGATGATCGACATAGCCGCTCACATAATAAGGCTCTACAGGAAAGCTCTTACTAACATTCATTCCCGGTCCTGTCATCACAGTCAAAAATACCGGATCAGTTCGGCCTTCTGTTAAAGCGTTAGTTACGATTGTGCTGGAAATCACTACCCGTTCAATATTATAAACTTCCTGCTCCTGCAAAACCTCATCCAGAGCTTCTAAAATACCTTGCAATACTGCTTCATGTGTTGTTCTGCGTTTAGCCTGCGCTATTATTGTACCTCTCCCTATCAGCACGGCATCTGTAAATGTCCCGCCGACGTCAATTCCCAGTAGCATATCCTCACCCCGCTTTTCCGTACATTCATTAACATTTTATAATTCCATATCCATACTGAAAAAACCTGCCAAAAAGAAAAATTATTCCAAAAAGAAAAACCGCCTTCCGGCGGTTTTAATTGAATTTTTATATTATGCCAGCAAAGCCTGCAGCTCATCTTTATGCAAAGTAATAATTTTTTTGACAGTATAGAGCGCAGTTCGTCCACGGCAATCCAGAAACAGCGCAATGTCCACATCCGGCATGCCTTCGACAGCCTGCTTCAAAGTAACGCCATGTTCCGGCACCAGCTCAAATTTTACAACCATCGTCTTCTTTACACCAGGTCCAAGCAGCATTGCTTCGAAATAATCATCTTCACGCGGCGCTTCTTTTAAATTGACGCGTCCGCGCAGCTGGGCATCAGCATATTGTTCCTGCGGCAGATACACACGGATAAATGCATCCAAGATAATGCCTTCTTCTTTGCCATCGTTATGCATCGGCAGCTCAACTTCAAACTCCAGCTTATTTTCGCTGCGTTTAATCAGTCTGGCTTTAGTACGCTGAGTAACTTCAAAAAACATTTCTTCCTTGCCCTGAAGCAAGATATATATTCCGATTACAACAACTGCCAATAAAATCAGTGCTGCAATAACTTTTAAAATGAAAAGCATTTTTTAGCCTCCTTAGCGTGCTCTGCGATAGTTTTTTATAACAACGACCGGTGTTTTCTGACTGCCATTACCAAAAGGATTATCAATCAAAATCTGTGCCACTTCATCAGCATTAACACCCTTGGAAACCCCCAGAACACAGGAACGCTTCAAATCGTTAACATCCGCTACTGCCGCTCCAAAAGCACCTGTGCCGCTGGTAATTTCCTCGGCTACTTTACTGGGGTTATGCGGTCCGTAAACAATATGCTTGTCATATGGAGGCATCGTACCCGTAACGTCATCGATCAAACGTGCCTGTTCTCCTGCCATACGATAAAATACACCGGAAACACCCACGCATTTTGCCGCAAAGCCACAGATAACAGCAATCAAAACCCTCATTCCGCCTTCAGCATCGATCAGAGCCTGCATACTATGCCAGCCAGAGATACTGCCCTTGGACGGAAATAAACGGCACAAAACCTTTGCCAGCAAACCTGGCTTAAAATCCTCACTGCGTTTGGCCCCGCCCTGTGTAATAGCCACAACGCTTTCAGCAACACAAACTACATCATCAGGTCCTATCTTGTCTCCGCCATATTCAACAATGGCTTCTACGATATCGTCGTGATGGGTCAGGATACGTGTCGGAACCGGCACGATTTCAAATTTTGTTTCCATCTTCTCACTCCTTGGCTGTTTCCTGCTGAAACAGCGCATTGATTTTATCAAAATAACAGGCATCTAAACGAATAATCTTTCCCTGTTGGTTGGTAAATAAATTACGGGTCCTGCCTTCAACCAGCACCACGCCATCAGCAAGCCGTATCACCTTGTAAGCAAAATCCATTTTAGCCCGGCTGAATTCAGTCATTATCGTCTGTACTTCAAACTCATCATCAAAAGTACAGGAATTTTTATATTTCACATGCACTTCTGTAATCGGAAAAATAACACCGTGTGCCATTAAATCCAGTAATTCAACACCTGCGGCACGCAGATAAGCCACACGACCCATTTCAAACCAGCGCAGATAATTGGCATGATGCACCACGCCCATCATATCTGTTTCTACAAAACGCACCCGGTCACGGATAGCAATCATTTCGGCTTTCTCCTTTACTTACTTTCTTCAAATAAAACTAATTTATATTATACCACTTTTTACCATCAGGCTTCAACCAAAGTCAAAATTCTGCTTACAGCCTCTTTCACTAACGAAGCCAGTGACTTAGGCTCCACGCCAACTATTTCAAAATGATTTTGGCTCACGGGCAAAAGAACTTTTTTAGCAGCAGCGCTGCCGACTGCTTCCGCAATACGTGGAGTGATTTCACCCATCATAGCATTGGGTATGATGATGCCGATAGGGCCGACGATCAAATCTGCTGCAGCCGCTGAAATACAGATCGCATTTTCTCCTGTGGCTCCGCGTTTGACTCCTGCTTTGAGCATTGCTGCCGTTGCCAAAGCATTAGTTCCCAACCCGATAAGCTCAACCTGTTCCGGAAGCTTGCCGGTCAATTGGCTTACGACCTGTGCGGCAAGTCCGCCGCCCATTCCATCTATCACAGCGATACGCATAATCTTCTCCTCACTTACGTCTTATATTTGCTTAATATTATAACAAAATATCTCTTTAATGAAAAATTTTCATAAATTTTACTTTGAAACACGAATTTCATCAGCTGAAAACATTGAAATTATTACTTTAATAGTCGATAATTATAATATAAGATTAAATTTTTCATTATTAAGGAAGTGAACATCATAGATACTTTACAGGAACTTTATGCTAAAAAGGGCTTTATCTGCGATATGGACGGCGTCATCTATCACGGAAACCGTTTACTGCCCGGAGTAAAAGAATTTGTCGACTGGCTTTATAAAGAAGAAAAAGAATTCCTATTCCTGACGAACTCCAGTGAGCGTTCTCCCAAAGAATTGCAGCAAAAATTAGCGCGAATGGGACTTGACGTTGATGAAAGCCATTTTTATACCAGCGCTTTGGCTACTGCTAAATTTCTGGCAAGCCAGTCTCCAAAATGCAGTGTTTATGTTATTGGCGCACCAGGACTTGTCAATGCTCTTTATGATGCCGGTATCACGATGAACGATACTAATCCTGACTACGTAGTTGTCGGCGAAACCCGCGCTTATAATTATGATATGATTTTAAAAGCTGTAAGCCTCCTACAAAAAGGTGCACGTTTAGTAGCTACAAACTCTGATCTGACGGGTCCCACTGAGACCGGTATCATTCCCGCCTGCCGTGCTTTGGTTGCTCCTATCGAACTTGCTACAGGAAAACAGGCGTACTTTGTAGGCAAGCCCAATCCTCTGATGATGCGTACCGGTCTGAGAATGCTTGGCGTCCATTCAGATGAAGCTGCCATGATAGGCGATCGTATGGACACAGATATAGTTGCAGGAATGGAAAGCGGCCTGACTACGGTCCTGGTACTTTCAGGTGTTACTGACCTTGAAAATATGCAGGTTTTTGCTTATCGTCCCCGTTATATTTTAAATGGTGTTGGTGATATCGTCCCCAAATAATATAGTAAAAGAAAAAGCTCCTGCAAAGCAGGAGCTTTTTTTATTGATTGACACGCTTTTGAAAATTACCAACAACAAAAACATTTTCTTCTATAATTATAAAAACTTCAGGATCGGCAACCAAAAGCAGACGCCGCAGCTGCAGAAATTCACTTTTGGAAACTACGGTCATCAGAATTTCTCTTTCTTCATTTCTATATGCACCATAAGCATTCCATTTTGTAACGCCACGATTGACTTTTTCGAAGATTATCTTTTCCAATCCTTGCTTTTTCGTAATGATCAGCATCGTCAGCATTATATTCTGGAAATGTACCTTATCCAGCACATAATAAACGATACCCGTAAACAAAACTGAATAAATTGCCTGGGAAATACTGAAAATTACCGCACATGTCCCAAAAATAAAAATATTCAGCATCGCTGAAACCTTACCGACACTCAAATTTGAATGCTTCTGCATCAGTAAAAGTCCCAAAATTTCTTCACCGCCGCCGCTGCCGCCAGAAAGCAAAGTCATCCCGGCACCAATACCGCAGATCACACCGCCTGCTACACAGGCCGTCAAATGTTCGTCGACCAGTAAATGATCTGCAATCGGCACTACAGTCAAAAACAAGCTGTACCAGCAAACACAGTAAATGGTTTTAGCAAGAAATTCCTTCCCAAAACGTTTCACGGAAACCGCCAGCAACGGTATATTCAAAATAAAATATAAAATACCGGCGATATTGGTATTGCCAAAACTGATACCGAACCAGCTTTCCATGAAGTGTCGTATGAGCTGGGCAATACCTAAAAATCCCCCATTATACAGACCAACAGGCACTATAAACTGATTCAAGCCTACAGAATAAATCAAAGAACCGATAACAATCAATAACGTCATTCGCGGCGTCAATAACAATCTGCAGTAGCTCATAAAGCTTTCCTCCGCCAATATTATCTAATGATTTGATTATATATAAAACGCAGAACTAAGTAAATCCCTTAGAAAAAATTTAATATTTATTTTACTGTACTTCCTGCTTCTTTATTATATTTTTTATTTCATCAACCCAGTATAAAACTTGCAAGAAGCTTGCCGTTATGCTATAATTCGCTATGGTGCATTGTGCACCAAACACTATGCGCCCGTAGCTCAGTGGATAGAGCATCGGCCTCCGGAGCCGTGTGCGGTGGTTCGATTCCACTCGGGCGTACCAACAAAAAAGTACCGTCAAGGCCTAGTTTTCAAGGGCTTTGACGGTTTTTTATTTTGTCTTTTCAAATCTTCCAGTGCTTAGTAAACAGTCGCGAAATCGCATCAAAAAGTGGTAAACTGCGACCAAAAGTGCGACCACTTTTTCAGGTTTTATTACTCTTCTTTTCGACGCATTTGTCCCAACCATGTACAGAAAACTTTACCCTCTGCTGCATCAGGATCTTCCATATATGCTTTAGCCATTTTTACATACGTTCCTACATCACTGCCTAAGACATCGGCGTAGTCACTATGCATCATATTCATTACATAATAGAAGTCAGCCTTTTCTTTAATATCATGCTTGGCAGCAAGAGAATTTGTTTGCTCCATGCTCCAATGCTCACCATGAGTACCATCGACATTTTTCATATGAGAAACAGCTTTCTCTGCTAAACGGTCATCAAAGTGCGGGCCGCAGATCAAGCAATGGATTTTGTACATAGCTCCATAAAATTCATCGGGGCAATGCTTTTTGATTCTCTCAAGAGCTTCGCTGATTATTTCAACAATCTCTTTTTCTTTTTCACGATCACCAGCAATCTTTTCAAGGTATTCCACGTACTTATGCATCTTTGCTCACCGCCTTTTTGCTCTCTGCTACAGCAGCAGTAGGCGTAACAGGCACAGGCAAGCTTGCTACAGCACCGCAGTTATATGCGCAGATATAGCCGCAAATAAGCACAAATGAGCTAGTATCTGCTGCTACCTTCAAAATATAATTTCTGCGTGTTCTTATCTGATTAGCATATAAATGATGACCGCATTTGCGTAGTACCGGGTACTGCGTTGCTGCCGTACCGATTTGAATTACTACCGGCATCAAATTTGTCGCTGTAGAAGGAATATCTTGAGCTACTCGAATAACGTAGTTCTCACAATTTACATAAGTTCCTTCCGGAATAGTTAATACAAGGTTATTCCCTGTAACCGCTACATCGGTTGTTAAAATCGTCCTGCAATTACACGTTGCCATTTTTATTTCATCTCCTTAATAAAAAACAGGGAAGCGTGACAGCTCCCCTGTTAATAGTCACGCTTTAAGCGGAATTACACGGTGCCACAACCGCCACAGCCATAAACACCGGTTGCAGATTGATACGGGCTGCAAGTGATGTAAGCCGGTTGCGGGAACGGACGTACCGCATTAATGATGTTAGAAGTCTGAGCCAAAGTTCCAAGTTGCAGCTGAGCAGCTTGCAGTTGGTCACGCAGTTCCTGCATAACATTCGCAGTCATTAATGCGCGAGTTGCTTCACCTTCTGCATGGATAGCAGAGGTAATGTCACAAGTGTTTTTAGCATTCTCGTAACGAACCGCGTCAATGTTACGATTGGTTTCGCAGCAGCACTGTTGAGCAGCGAAGGTGGACTGAGCAATAGCAGCCTGAACACCGCCGAAGCCTTGACATAAGTCTTTTTGAATACCGAAGTTTTGATTTGCGAGTTGATTAAAACCACGATCTAAAGTACTATTCAGATTGGTATAAAGAAATTCATTAGTCAAAGTATTTACGGCACCATTAGCGCCGCCTCCGAAACCACCGAATCCACCGCCGCCCCAGGCAAGCAGGAAGAATAACATTACTACCCACATCCAGCCGCCGCCAAACCCGGCGCCGTCTGCTGCTGCGCTACGGTTATTCAGATCATATACAGGCATTACGCCACTACCTTCCATAGTCATATAGAACATCTCCTTTAAATTTATTGTTTAAAATCATCTGGTGGCCACCGATCAGATTTTAATACCGAATTGAGAAAGCATTTGCTGAGCTTGCTGCGGATCAATACCACGTTGTTTTGCAAGATTCATAACAGTTTCTTTTAGCTGCTCAGGCGACTTACCTTGTGCCATTTCCATAGCACGCCCGAACATAGGGTTATTACCAAACATTTGCTGCATCATACCCATAGGATTATTGCTGCCCTTGATTTGGTTAAACATTTGCATCATTGTCAACGGATTCATTTGCATTTACTGTCTCCCCCTTCACATATCGTTCTAAAGAATTTACTTTTTGCTGCAGAGCTTCAACTAATTCTGCATCAGCATATCTCTTTGGAACCGGCTCTTTTTCAAGCGACAATTTATAATTTTGTATTACCGGCATCCCATTCATATCAATATACTTTGCGTATATGCAGCTATCTGCCGGACAAGGAAAATATGTAAGGCTTCCATCCAAATCAATTTGGGCAGCCTTTACTTCGTCTAAGCTAGCTACTGTACGTCCTTTCATCATCAAAGGCATAGGTTGCTGCGGTACAAACTGCTGTGGCTGATATGTAGGTATCTGCGGCATTTGTGATTGGTAATTGGCTAAACGCTGCTGTGTCACTCCCGCCATTGCAGGATTTACAGGAGCGTAGGGATTTATTCCATACATTGTTATCGCCTCCGTTTCTTACTTAAATTATCGCTTAAATCAGCCTTTATAATCCGTCAACATTCCTTCATATTTCCCTCACCAAGACATAAAAAAATAAGGCAGTCACACTTATCATGTGACCGCCTTTAATACTCTCTTAACCGAATTATACGCCTGCCGCAAATCTCTTTCGACCGTTTGCACTGACGTATCTATTCGCATTGCTATTTGATAATTTTTGAGATCGTGGATAAACTTCAGTTCAATAATTTCCATCTGCCGTGGCGTTAACTTGGCTTCCTGGATTATTGATTCAAATTCCTTACGGGTAGATCGAGAAAGCCAATCTCTTGCCTGCAACCGGCAATTATCCATATAATCACCTGCTCGCTGCTATTGTTCCAACTAATACCCCTCCGATAAATCCCCATAAAGCCTTTTGTTTTTGCTTAAGCTCACTTTTGGATTGTTCTTTCTTTATTTGCTCGCTCAACGTCTGCAAGGATTTGTTTTGCTCTGCTATTGTTTTTTTGGAGTTCAATAATGATTCCTGCGCACTCGTTAGCTCGCTTTTGATTTTCTGATAGGATAAACGCTGCTCTTCGATTAGCTTCTTCAGCTCGCTTGAGTTCATCTCCTGCACTGCCGACATATTCGACAGCTCGGTCAATAGATTCTCCTGTCTGTTTATTATCGTCTGCAATTCGTTGAACTGTTCCCGAGACATCGTTATTGTCTCCGGAAGTTCCTCCGCAGAACATACAGCAGGTAGCGATACAAGCAATAATAACAACCACAATAATCCAATACCGATGATTATATATTTTTTCATACACGATTTTCACTCCATGTATATTATTTTCCTGTTTTTACAGTCATATTAGCCACATACGCCGTTTTAGACTGTTGCCTTACTATTTTCTTTCTCGGCGCACAGGCTAAATATGAGCAAAGTTATTTCGAGATTACAGACCAAACCAGCTATGCATAGCTCCCAAAGCAAAGCCGATGATCATACCAGTCCAGAAAAGTTTGCTGGTGATATACTCTTTAACCTTATCCATATTCAAGCCTCCTTCCATTCAGTTATCAAGTATTACTTGACTACTAAACTGTTTATATTTTGAAATAGTTAGGCTACCAATTATGATGCCACCAGATCGCCTTACCACGAATAACATCACCGCCCAGCTTCAGTATGCCGTCGCCTGGCAGATCTGGTAATTTCCATAAATCCCAACGCTCAAAGGTTGTCGCTGGTCCATAGTCGTCTAAGTCTGCTGCTTCTGCATGCGTCATTACGGTATCGGCATTGATGTCCAATCCAAGCTCCTCACACAATACAGCTACAACTTTCGCCATACTATCTATCTGCAACTCTGTTGGTGGTACATTTCCAAAATCAATGCGACCATCAGCATAGGCTACAGCATCAACGCAACAAGCTAAAGCGATACCTACAGCCCCTGTATTACGCCGCCATGTATGGTCCTTATGTTCAGTTAAATCATCGGTCGTCGACATAATGGCTCCATCACTATCAATATTTAAGTGGTAATCACTAAAAAACTGGTGATAATTACCAGCTGACCAATGTAGATAGATCTTATCAATATTACCTCTAGCCCTTTTAGCTAACTGTCGCAGCTCATCTAAAGTGATTCTTTTTGTCACCATTGTTCTCAATCTCCTTTTCTAAATTGTCAGGCACTCCGTCCCCATCTTTATCTACCAAACTTGTAGCGATAAAGGTCACAAATGCGACCATAGCCGGGCCTGTAATCTCACGTATCAACGCCAGCAGGTCAGACATAACAATCTTATCCAACCACAACCACATATAAAGCCAAGCTGCATAATAAGTAAAGATCAGCAAAACGACTGCAATAAAATAGCCTACAATGACCGCCATTATTTTTGGCGACATTGAGGCTACTTTATTTCTAGCACTGACTATTAAGTTTTTTATTTTCTCAAACATTTACCGCACTCCCCTCGTTCGGAATCAGGAGATTTCTGCGGCAGCTGTAAAGCTTTATGATAAAGTTCCGTAATTGCTCCATTCCCGCCAAGAGCTTTATAACAGATATACATATCAGTTATATTCTCCAAATTATACAGCGGGATGAATCCATCTTCTTCAGATTTATGGTAAATACCTATAATCTCTGTTCGAAGAAGACTGCGTGTTGCGTTATGCAGAGCTTCTGTTTTTTTACCTCGTTCTTCAACCTGCTTTTTGTAGTTTGAATACACTTTCCAGCCTACGCCGAGAAAACCACTCTGTACCAGCAGACTTATTACCATAAATATATTTGTTTGTAAATATTCCACTTCTGCACCGCCTAATCTAAAATAATCGCATCCAATTCCTCTTTGCTTTGAGCCGCATTTACTTCAGCCTGTTTATTCCAACCTGCCTGCTTACAAGTACCTATATGGGTAGATAAATCAGCGCACCACTCGAGCACCTGTTCTGACGTAAGATAGAATATCGTTTTGTCAGCACTTCCATCTGTGTAACCACGTACAGGGCAGCCTGTAGGATACTCTACAGCAAAGCGATCTGTATTTACGTTCAATGCTATACCCTGCATTGTAAGCTGTGTATCCTTGTCGCTGTCGTAACGGACAAGTTCTCCACTACATTCAGACGTAAAGCCGCCGGTTATTTTAGCAGCAGTCCAAGCGTCTATCTCTGCCAGTTTCCAATCCTTTAATTCTTCAAGTGGTCGTTGTGGTGCATAGCCTTTTACGTACCATTGCCCATCATCACCCTGCTCAACATCCATTTCTGTCATGCCGATAGATTCATAATAATCCGTGTCAGTACCAATGCCAACACTTACAATATTTTTTTCTTCATCAATAATTTGTGCGTATTTAATCATTTTCAAGCCCCTTTACACGGATAAAACGTAAGGTTCAGTGATCTTCCAGTAGTATAAAAAACATCACCTTGGTTTACTAAAATTTGAACTGATGCAATGTCTCCCCATTCGTACGCTATTACTTTACCGTTCACATAAGCATAAGAACCTGTTTCTCCGGATATATTAAAGTAACCAAGTATCCACCCAATATTAGGCGCAGTAAATGATGTCCCAACGCTCACGCCCGCATCGTAATTTGGTGTAATGCTTGCAATATTTGTGGTGGTTGTATCCTGCGTAGTAATAGTAGAGATTGACCCGTCTTTTTTAGTAAATGTAATAACTCTGCCAGCTACAGACGCACTAACAATCGGATTGCCGTCTTGCGCTTCTATTGCTTGATTTGTTCTAAGCGGCGTCATCATTTTAGTATTGTCAGTTCCCGCTTCTGCTTCTGATTGTGTGGCAATACTAGGTAAATCATCATACAAAGAATTAATTGCATTTCTTATTTTCTCAACCGTTATTAATCCGGTAAGTTTCATTTTCCTCACCTCAAATCGTCAGAATAAAGCCGGCAAACTTTTCCGTACTTTGAATTATAATATTGCTGCCGCTTTCAACGGCGTCAACCATAACACTTTCATATGTACTACCGTTAGTGCGATACATACCCAAAAAGTGTTTTCCTGATGCCGCTAAAGTAAATGGATAGTAGCCGTCTGATAATGTTCCCCAGTTAGCACTGCTTGCTGTAAATTCAGTTTTGAGTACTGCAGCAGCACCGGCAACAGCTTCTGTTATTTTATTATCAACTTCGGTTTTCGTATAAGCATCAGTAATTCCATAGCCGGATAATGTCGTCTCAGGGTTTTGTTTACCGGAAGCTAACTCCCATGTTCTTTTCATAGCTGCGGCAGTTGGAGCTTTGGTGTAATCTTCTGTAACTGAGCTATCTATTAATTGCACGACACCTTTTTGGGTCGTAGACGCATTATTTACTGAAATAACATCACTATTGATATTAATGTTAGAACCGATTTTTACACCGCCTAATACGCTTGCAGTTGCAGTAGGAAGCGTGTAATTATTAGCCCCCTCAGAAATACCATTCAGTTTAGCTGCCATTGCAGCGGACATTTTGCCGTCTGTGTCAGAAGTAGCAATAGGAATGGAGTTTGCAGAAATAGCAATCCAACTTGAACCAGTATAACGATATGTTATATCCGTATCATTTACGTTTACAGTCCAGCCGTCTGCCGGATTCGGATAAGTTGTTGCAATATCTGCATATGTTTCAACAGAAGGCTTCCATTGTAATGAAGATACAACAGCAGAAATTTTATTATCAGTTTCAGTCTTTGTATATGCATCAGTAATTCCATAACCACTTAAAGTTGTAGACTTCTTAGCATAGTCAGAATCTGCCGATGTTTTGTCAAGCTTGCCAGTATCTAACGCTTCAAAATTAGCGTTTATCGCAGCATCTCTTTCACGCTGCGTTCCAGTTCCAATTTTTTCTACAGTCATTGTAAATAACCTCCATCCAAAATTATTTTTCCTGTGAACGCTTCGCTCACATTTATAACAACGTTACCGTTATTATCTATGCCGGTATTAGCATAATAAGGATAGCTAACACCATCAATGGTCTTTGTTAAGCTGACAATGATAGGACTGCTTCCTGCCTGGTGTTCCTCGGTAGATATAGTCAGTACATAATCACTGCCAACCTCTGTAAAATCTTCTTCAGTAAAATTCTTGATATATACTTTGTCACCGGTTTTCTTAGTCAGCGACGCCAGTATAACGATGCCTGCAAACCTTTCGGGGACTTCAATAATAGTGTTTACTGCATCCATATATACGCCAGTAAGTACCATTTCATACTGCGGCTTTTTGACTTCCTTATAGACGCCAATAAGTCTGCTGTTCCCCATTGCCATAGTAAGACGCCACATGCCATTACTTTCAGTCCATCTGCTATCTGATGCCGTAAACTCTTTTGTTATAGTTCCGCTTTCAAAACGAAGTAAAATATCTTCTGCACGCTCTGCTGCGTCTTCTGCTTTTTCTGCATCTTCCTTAGCAGATCCAGCACTTTCTGCAGCAGCTGTTTCAGACTTCTTTGCAGATTCAGCGCTCGCCTGTGCCTGCTCCATAGCAAATTTAGGATTAGGTCCGGAAACAAGTTTTTTACCAGTTTCGTCCCAATAAAAGCCTTCATTTGGCATAGGTGCCGGAAGTAATGTTGATATTGCTTTATTATCAACATTTAAATACAATGTTCGCCCAAGCATTTCTGCTAATTGCTGAGCTATAAAAATAACATCATCGAACGAATCCTCTATATTCTCTGCAAAAAAAGGTCCCTGATTAACTAACTTCATTAACTGATATAATGGCAGCTCTCGATAAATAGTTATCTTATGACCATCCGGCAATGGATCGCCAGCAGCAGGATAAGTAACAGTTTTTGCTTCTAAGTCAACAGTAAAATTCTCTGTCTCCTTCGCAACACTGTCATCACCAGTAATATATACCTTGATGTATTCCGGATGATCTGTCATCTGAAACGTTATAGGAAATTTAGTCGTCGCACCATTGCCAACATAAATATCCTTAACCGTGGTATTTTGTACTGTCATTTATTTCCACCTCCCTATATCTTAGTCGAAGCAGGCGCATCCTTTACGGTATCGGCATTTAACATATTAACTATAGTAGTTGCTATCTTTAGCTTTTCATCTAAAGACGTCGCCTTTTTCTGCTCTTCCAACAGCAAATCTATTTGTTCTTGTATAATCGCCTCTTTATTCATAATCTCTCTCCTGTTCTATAACTGGAAGCACGCCTTTTCCCTTTAACAGATGGTAAATAAACAGGCGTCCCTTCTGCGTCCAGTAAGTATGGAATCTATTTTCGCCATCAGCAGTAGAAAAAGTCTTGCTTTGGGTATAACCGTAGCACTGATATTTTTCATACAAGAACCATATCCCGCCTTTTTTATACTGAACTCCCAAATCGTGTACCAGGCTATTCATTTTCTTTGCGCTCATACCATAGTCTTTGGCAATCTGCGTTACCGACATCAAAGTATTATTTTGTAAGATAAGATCGTAATAGCTTGCTTTAGGCCGCATTTCATTGATAATCTGTTTTTGCTGGGTATTTTCAATTTGCAGAGCTTGTGCTTTTTCTGCTATTTCAGCAGCCATCCTAAGAGCCGCTGGTAAATCTTTTGGAATAATTTCCTGCTCTTTTAACAATTCTTCCATTTTATTAAAAGCAGCAATATATTTTAGCTTCCATTGCAAAACATCTCTAGTATTATTAAAGCTCATAACTAATAAAGAAAATCCATCACGTGTCATCAGATATTCTTTTCTATGCTCACCTTTTGCGTCAATGTACTGGTGTTCGTCAAACCAACGAACTTTTACGCCGGTTTCCTGCAGATCCAAGATATGTTTTTCAACAGCTTTAATTACATCAGAATGACGTTTACCAAAATGCTCTGCTACCTTCCGGCTGGAAACAACTACCTGCCTTCCAATGATTTGTACTAAATTTTCCATAAATCTCTCTCCTTTCAAATAAAAAAGCGCCTACCGAAGTAAGCGCTTTCTATTAAATTCTAACTAACTTATGATACTATTTTATCATGTCAATATGTCGCCAAGTGTCGCCAAAAATATAACCGCCTCCGCTATCAAACCCAATAACCTTACATTAATATTTTAACTCCGTTTTATAGGCGTTTTGTCGGAAACTTTTTTTAATTTTTAATAACCCACAGGAGCAGGAATTAAAGTGAGTTTCGTATTGATGATATCAAGTGCATCACACGATATTTTAATTCCTATGTCTTTTATTGTTGTGGCAAAACATTGAGATTTTTCAGGCGTATTACAGTAGTTATACAGCTTTAAAACTTCATGTAGAGCAATCAGTTTACCTTCTAAATCCTTTATCTTCTTCTGCAACTCTGTATTCATAGGTGCATTAACAAGCATAGGTCTTTGCGGCTCACACGACGATTTTACCGGGAACAATTCAGCAGGTGTAAATTTTCGATTTCTAGCTTCGTATATCTTTCTAACTCCGCTTTCAGTAAGCACCAGCAATGCAACGATTGCATGCTTAATCTTATTCTCTCTGCGAAACTCAAACAAATCACGTCCACGTAAGAAATAAAAATCTACGCCCTCTGTCATAAACCAAGGTCTGCGAATATAATTTTGAATCGACGATGCATCAACATTGAAGATCATAGCTATATCTAACTTAGTTAATACCGGTATGCCTTTCCAATATTTTACTGCAGGCTTATATGGCTCCTCAATAAGCGTTTGCTGTAAAGGCTTTTTATTGAGCTGTTCCTCCATTTCATGGAACCGGTTGATATAAGATGCAGTAAACGACGACCCTTTACGACCGGTTTGTTTATGAGCTAAAAACTCACAGCCTTTCTTGGTTATTTGATAGATTTTATAACGTCTGCCAGTACCAGCTTTATAGGATGTTTCTTTGAAAAAATCATCAGAACCCAATTTTGGGTTTTGATCTAAATAGCTAATATAAGTATCAATATCCCTCAATAAATGGTCATGTCTTTTGTTGAGCATTACTGCTACTTCACGGCTGTCTAAAGTTAAACTTTTGATGTTATTCATGCTGACAACTCCTTTCAATTTGAAAGAAGAAGTGCTTTATGTTACAATATTCCATAGAAGCACTTGCTTCTGTGTATAAGACTGGTATTTGCTTTCCACGGCGGCCAGTCTTATTTTTTTATATCGTCCTTTAATTTTTTTATGCCTCTCCTTATTCCTTCCGTTCGTGAAATAACCTCTTGTTTGCAATAACAATCCAAAACAGATAAGGTTTCTTCATCTAATCGAACATGAATAGGATTTGTTTTAGGATTATTTGTTGGACGACCTCTTTTTTTAGCTACCATTTTTTCACCACCTTTTTTGTAGCCCTTAATTAGATTATATTTTTGTAGCCCCAAAAAGTCAAGTATTATTTTCAATAATTTATAAATGTGATATAATTGTGAAAAATAGCAATATCATTTGAGGAGACAACTATGAAAACTCTTTTTTTATTTACATATTTATTAATATTTCCGTTAAGTGTATTCGCATATCAAAATGAACCAACTGGCTTTAGAGGATTAGACTGGGGAGACACTCTAGAGGAAATATCTAATAAACAACCAAATTACTTTTTTGTCGAATTTAATAGACCTAAAGAAAATATAGTCAATTATGATGTTTACATTGATGATAATAAATTAAGCGATGTTGCATTTGTTAATCCAGTATCAATGTTTTTCTATAATGGAAAGCTAAGTAATATTCTCATAGAATTTAATCATAACGAATACTATCAAGATGTTCTTGATAAATATAAGGACTTATCCCCTAAACTACTAGCATTGTTTGGTAATTCACAAACTTCTACAGAAAAAAATGATAATTTAATGTCTTATAGAGTTTTTCATGTATGGGCTGGTGATATAACTACAATTGCTTTAGATTTAGAGATAGGACGACAATTTACTCAAGAAAAATATAATGGTAATTTATATCTAAACTTATTTTCTACTACTATAAATAAAGAAATAAAGGGTTCGGAGGCTGAAAGGTTATCACAAATAGCTAAAAAAGGATGGTAATTATTTAATACATAATATCTTGCTTACATTTCATATACTTAAGGAGATACTTTACATGAAAAAATAACTGCATTACTTTTGATTTTTACATTTGTTCTATCTTTAGCTGCTACTGCTTTTGCACATCCCGGACGCACTGATTCTAACGGTGGACATTGGGATAGAAGAACAGGAACTTACCACAGGCATTAATTTATTTATTGCCTGCTTTTATAAGGAAGAAGGGTTATTGTGAAAAAAACATTGCTAATATTGTTTATTTTATTCTCTTTTACTAATATCGTTTTAGCTAATGAATCATTGTATTTTACAAATCAAGATGTTAATACAAGTATAAAAATAGCGTTTAAATCACTCAACTACAATATGGATTCTAAAACAACCTATTTTGATAACGAATGGATCATGCCAATAACATTTTTAGATAATTTACATACAGAAGCATTACTCATGAAAGTAGCTATAAAAAATGCTGAACTTACACCATCTACATCTATTAAAGATAAGATATTATGTGAGCATATACTTCAACAAACTCAAGAATTAGTTTTAGCAAGAGTAAAAGCTAGAATTTTATCTTATTCATTAGCCAAATTACCAGCACAATATCCGAACGATGGTTTTACAAATAAAGTACTAGAAGATACTGCCAATGATATAGCAAGAATAAAATTAGACCTAGAAAAAAGTTTAAAAAGTTTGTGCACCTAAAATATAACCCCCTCGAATTCGAGGGGGTTATTTCATTCCTACCGTTCTTTCTTCGGTCGGCGCCTAAAGATGTCGCCAACTTCCGGCTCCATACCATTGAACAAGATATCATATCCGTTAAAGAATAATTTGTTTAACTGTGCCGGTACGCCTAATGCTGTTCCGACAAAAGTCGCAGTAGGTTCAATCAATTCATCATAATCTGCTTTTTCCTGATAAACCTTTTGCACCTTACCGGCCGCACGTTCCATTTGCTCTATCGTGCCTTGCACTGCAGTCATTCTATAGCCGTAGGTCTGCATACCTAAAGCCCTGCTCCAGATAGCATTACCGACCTGCCCAACAGGTCCGGCTAAGCTCATAGGGTAAGTAAGTAATTCTTTTGATATTTTTTTATATTCGTCCTTATCTTCTTCAAATGGATCTTCGGCTGACAGCATCAAGTTTATAAAAGCAAACATTATAAACTTGGCCCCAACAAACGAAGTAAGACGCATTATGTCTTTTTCTTTCAAGAAGATATTATACTCTCTTGCCCATTGGTTATACTGTGTGTTAAAGAAGCCCTGGAAAGTAGTAAACAGTTTAAGCATAGGACCACCACGTAAAAGCGGTGCAACCTCTGTAACTCTGCTGCTGCCAAGTGTACGTCTAATAACCGTATTGGCAAAATCCACAGCTTCAGCTTCGCCTGCACCAGCCCTGATTTTCTTGCCATACGCCTGCATCCATACCGGAATAGCCGAAAGATTATCCGTAGCAACCAGTAACCTTGTGCCAAATTCAACAGCTTTCTTTTCTACAGGGTTCAGGCTTTCCATTTCTTTCATATCCCGCAGTGAAATATCAGGAAGCACAGACCGTTCTTTCATCCAAGGTGATTTACTATAAACAAATTCCTTAGCCGATTTATACCCCTCTGCAAGCTGCATATTCATACTGTAATTACTAACAGCAGCAACGACATCACTATATCCAAAACCATCTACAGCATTCCCATAAAGCAAAGGGTTACCCAAGTTCTGAACAGCAGTTTTAAGATTAAGCATAATAGCAGCATTTACAGTACGGGCTCTAAGCCAGTTAGCAACACTGCCCATCCAACTTTCACCAACAGAACCGCTGTTAGTACCTTGAGGATTTGCCGCACGTTCAAGATATTCTTTAAAGGCAGCGAAATCGGCCAGCCCTAACTTTTCTTTTATCAGCGTATACATTTCCTGATCATTCATAATTTTGCGGAAATCGCCCATAACTTCACGGAAACACAGATCATGTATTGCATCCATGGCAACATTAAACTCTGCTCCACGCTTTAGATTAACAGGATATTTAGCCTTAACACGCTCTTTCAAATGGCCTCTTCTGGTACTCATCGTTCTAATATTGCGGCCTTGTCTGGGGTCGTCGGCAATAACCTCCTGCCTGGCATGTTTAGAACCAGTATCACCATCACGCATCAGTGGGAAATAACCGCCACGCATAACAACAGTCTTGCCGTCTGCTAACTTCAACTCTATAGGAGACGCTTCCACTTTTTTAGGACTAAATCCTGTCCAACGAGTTTCAAGTGCTTCCATTTCAGACCAGTACAGCTCTGCAATGTCTATCTTAGCCTGTGCATATTTTATATCCGCTTCAGTAAGATTGCGCCCTAAGAAGTCAAGCAAATTGATTTTAGTCTGCATGATATCGCCATCTACCCACAAGGCAGAATTTTCAAAACCTACTGGCCTAGTGCTACACAATACTCTGGCACTGCTCTCGTTGCCTAAATTCATAAGCATTTTTACCAAAACATGCTTATCTACGGAAGTACCTAACTCGTCATATTTTTCCTGATAATCGGCCGCCTTTTCTGCAGCTTTATCCGGCAGCCACTCCCTGTAAGCCTGCGCTGTTTTTTCTTCATATTCTAAAATTTTTCTTGTTTCATTATCGGCTGCTTCACGAATAGCGGCGCCAAAATGTTTGCTGAAAAATCCATACTGCCAATCGTCCATCATTTCAAAAAGATTATCCGTACTACGTAAAGACGCTTTTAGCTTCTCCATTACTGTAGGCTGCTGTGTTACGCCAACCTGCGGCTTCCAGATAGTTTTCAGTTTATTAAGTGTTTCCTGTGCTTCAACTTTAAATTCAGCATAGGTAACGCCTTTCTGTAAGGCATTGATATTCATTTCCTGTTTAGCAATAGCTTTGATATTTTTAAGTGCATTTACTACATCTTCAAGTTGGCTTGCAGTCATGCGTTCCCGGGGGTTTGTAATGCTAACATCCTCATCCATTATCCAATCGGCAACTGCAACATTATCATAAAGATCGTCCATATCATTCAGATATTCTGATAAAGTTTCTGTTTTCTCAAAACCAGAATAGTCTTTACGTTTATAGCCAAATCTTTCCATAATTGCTGCGGCTTGGATGAAGTTTCTTTCATTACCCCAAGTTTCCTTTTTGGCTTTTGCCTGCTTTCTGAAATAGTTCTGCCACTTAACATACTGATTGCGCAATCTTACACTTTCAACAACACAAGCGTGATTAAATGCCTGGACATTTTTATACCGGACCGCAGTAGAATAATCATCATTTTCCAACGCTACAGCAGCTTTTGCTGCAGCATTTCTTTCTGCAGTAATATACTTTTGAGTATTTAAAGCCTCCTTTAATTTTACTCTATTCTGCAGGTCCATCTGCGCTTGGATTTTAGCTGTTTGTCTACGTGCAACAGCAAGCTTTCTAAGTGTTTCAGCATCACGCTGTCCTTTTAATAAGCCCTGCGCTTTATCCTCAATAAGCTGAGCTTCAGTGTTTATCAAAAGACCGCTCTCGTCATTATACATAGCGTCACGCGCAGCCTCCTCAGCAAGCCCACGCTCTTTATAAATATCAGGGAAAGCATCCTGTACCATTTCATCAATATGCCTATTAACAGCACCAGTAAAAGACGGTTCAGATATAATAGTTTTTGCCAGCTCATCACCAGAAGTAAAACCATTAGCTTCAGCAATCATATCAAAAGTTGCCATTTTACTTTCATCAAAATTGCCTTCTAAATATCTATTAGCTACGCCTTTAGCTGTTTTCAAATCAGATGCAATATCAAGTATCTGCTCCGAAGCCATATATAACGGCTGTTTTGCAATCGCTTCTTTGACCTGTGGCTCTACATCTTCACGATATTTTTGAATTCGGTCTTTACGCTCCTGATTGAAATTAACAAGACTTTCTTTTGTTAACATCTGCACTGCCTTATCGTGAGCTTTAGCAGCAAAATTGCGTAACATTTGCTTACGTGGTTCAGAAAGCGCATCTAATACAACATCTGGCAACGCAGAAAAATAACCGTCAATACGTTCCATCTCTGCAATTTGATCTTCACTTGCCAACATACGGTCGAACACTTGTCTTACCTCATCGTTGATAGGCACAGCATTTTTGTTACGCCTATCTGAAAAGACTGCATCATAAATAGCCAGCAGCCATTTTTTAAACCTATTAAAGACAGGCTGCAATTCTTTTGACGGAGCCTTCCCTTCCATCATATAAGTCTCGGCAGCTTCTGCCCAACGTTCATGCGCAGCTGTTTTTTCTTCCTGTGACAAGCTATCCCAGTCTTTATTGACACCAGCATAATCAAGCATAGTCTGACGATCTTTTTTCATCTGTTCTGTAGCATTAGGAAGTGCTCCTTCACGCATGAGGTTCTCAATAAAGTAATGACCTACAGCTTCATGAATTACCGTGCTCATATCGGCACCTTCAAACAGGTTAATAATTGCTTTACCTTCTGCGTCCCATCTAATCTCGCCCTTTTTTTCCACTTCTGTCTGGTAGTATCCCTGCATTTCTTCACGTCTCTTGCGTAGCGCATTTTCATCTGGTATACTATTATTAAGAAGACTGTCAAGGTCGGTTATTCTGCTAGCGGAATCGCTGCTAGGAGATTGTAACAACTTGTCAGTCTTAATAAAACCGCTATCTATCGAAAACGGCATGAGCCATTCGGGCTTCTCGTTTTCAATCAGTTTAGCGGTTTTTTCTTTGTTAATGTATCTTAACTTTCCATTTTCAATTTGTTTAGCAAACCATTCATAACGTGGCTCACCAGTCTTGCTATCAGTTTTGCCATATGCGCTTATAATTTCGTTCATAACATACTTATTGCTTTTATTATCTACTTCAAGCTCGAAAGGTACTACAATAGTTGCTCCATTCTTAGACTTTAAATCTAGAGCAACTATTTTTCTTTTGGCTCCATTCTTGCCATCATATGTATCAAATATCATTAGCGGATCAGTTAAGGCTCTAGGTATCTGTTTAACTATATCTGCAGACATATCACCTTTATGTTTTCCATTTAAAACCTTATCAAGATTTTCAACAGAAATATCCACCGGCAATATTTTAGCACCAGCAACCTCTAACGCAAGAGGTGTCTGCATTACTCTAATGGTTTTATCTACTAATTGCCCGGACATAAACTTATCAATATTATCGACAAAGTTCTTTTCGTCTTGCAACAATCTTTCACTAGCGCTTTTAGTTTGCATATACCGACCGCCAGGAGTGCTGACTACACGCTTGAAGCTTACAGGGTGATCTCTGAAATATTGCATAGGGTCATCAGGATTAGCGATCATTGCACGACTTGTTAAAATAGCCAGGACATCACCAGTTTCTTTTTGATTTAGTCCCGCTTCAGTCAATTCATTTCTAAAAGTATCAACTGTAGTTCTAAATTCCTCGTCGTTCTCCAACGCTTTTTTATAAGCGCTTTGGAGAGCTTTTTTATTTCTTGCACGTTCTTCTGTATATCCGCCCTGCTCAAATGCTACGCTATTACTTACAGCCTGAAAAAAGCCAGGATTTTGAGCCTCTGCTGCGCAATACGTACCCATTGGCATTTCAATATCCTCACCGCGAACGGCAGCTGCCTGCAATTCAGAAGCCTCTATCCCGAAAGTATCTTTTACATCCAGATTAGGATTTTCCTGCGCGTATGTAAAAAGGGTTTCAGCATCTACATAAGCCTTTTCTTCAGTGGTTTGATTCAACACTAATTTACTGGCAGTAATATCTACATCCTTACTGTTTTTCATTGCTTCTGCAGTACGCACTGCCTGTTCCTGAATCGCACGGTTAGCATTACGCTCTACAGCAACACTAACAGAGCCGCCAAGCCCACCGAATACTGCTCCTATAGCACCAGAATAAGCGCCTCTTTTAGTAATCTCACCAAACTCCTGATAAAATTTAAGTATTTGTTCATGAATAGGAAGATCCTTATTTTTAGCCCATATTTCAGCAGCAGCATCCGGATATTCTTGAATCCATTCAGTAATACCTTCTGTCAAACCTGTCTTAGCAACAGTACGAAGTTTACCCCCAATAGTAGCCATTTTAGCAGCTCTTGCTCCTGCTCCCATAACTTTGCCCAAGCCAAATTTTTCAAGAACAGACTGCGCAACAGCATTCACTGATGCCGCAGCTCTGGCTCTGTCATTAGATACACCAGCTTCAGTAAGGTCTAAATATTGACCGCCTGCAATCTGGCTACCCATAAAAGCCGCCGCACTCCAACCGCCAGTGCTAATTGCTACGCCGACCTGTGCCGCTAATTGTGGCGCATTCTGCAGTAAATCGTAATAAAACTGTCCTGCTGCAGTTTCTGCCTTTACTTCTTCTGGCTGAAATATCTCACTGCCGCCAATGCGTTTAGCTTCTGTGCCAATTGTTTTTAATTTTTCACCGCCAACAGCATACAAAAGCCGTCCTATCGTATCTGCACTAAACACTTTAGATTCCGTGGTCAGTTCAACATCTTTTTTGTCTGCTCCTAAATCAGCCAAGAGCGCAACTGCACCATACCCACTGCGAGCAACATTCTTAAAGCCATTTTTCAGTGCTGTAATACTTTTCCAGTTATTCTCTTGTTCTCCCCAAAATTCTGCAGCTTTAGTACCGGCAATGCTCATAAGCACCGGGTCTTTTAACGCCTCTGCTGTTCTTGGTGCTATCTTCTCATATTTATTCCAGTCATAATCAAAGTTTTTAGGTAAATAATAATCGGGATTACGAGCGGCCATTTGAAGCGATATATTATTTGCATTAGCCCCTTGTAACGCTTTAGTCTTTAAGTCGTCTGGTATAAACTTTCCTGCTGCTGCTACATCATACAATATAGACCTTGCCATATTATCACTCCTCGTTAATTTCTCCTCTTAATGCTGCTAAGTGACGCTGTTTTATAGATTCCAGAGTATCACTAAAACTCATTGCCGCTAAACCAGTACGCTCACTGGCTCCCCAATCGCTAAACCATGGAGTGCTTTCATTTTGCTGTACTACTGTTTCACTCTGCTGTGGAATATCCAGCAAATGTGGTGCTGCATCTACACCATCACGAACTGCCATAGCCGCAATTTGTTTATTGAGCTCTTGAATATCCATTGGACTATTATAAACAGTCGCATATTGAAGTGCCGAAATCTGGTATTTATCGTTCGGATTTATGGATTCAAAGATTGTTTTTGCCTGTCCCAAATCAATATTATTACCGTTCTGAATCTGATATGCATCTATATAAGGATAAAGCTTAGGAGATAGACTGCTCTTTAACGAACCCCATTCACGCTGTTTGCTATTATAATTTTTAAAAATAGCTTTATTCTGCAAAATTCCCGGTTTATCCTTTGTCCCATACAATACACCATATCCAGCGTCGTATCTTTTCTGAGGATCAGTTTTATCTTCTATTGCATTATCCAAGTAAATTTGAGCTTCTCCTCTTTCCACTGGATCAGAAAGTGCTTCATTGATCATAGTAGCTAACTGTTTATCAACATCCTTATTTCTTGGATCTTGATTTCTAGCAAAAGCAAGCAATCTGCTTCTATCAGCTTCGCCTAAGACTGTTGCGTTTTGATTGATTAAAGATACTGCTTCTGCTGGCGTTACAGTACTATTTGTAATAGCATCTTTAATTTCTTTATAAATACCGCTATTAGATACAGCAGCAGCAGCTTTCGTCTGTATCCCTATTAAATCATCGCCGAATTTTAATAATGTTCTTTCTACCTCTGCATCTCCACCGGAAGCACTAAAAACCATATTTCGCATATCCTGCGAATCAATAATACCTGTTTTAAAATTGTCCCATAATCTTTGTTCTATATTTTTTATGATCATATTTTGTTGGTTAGCCTTAATAGCTTTATTGATATTTGCCTCTTGAATATAAGTGTTCCAAGCTTTCTGTCGATCTTCTAATGTAGGTGCATCACTTATAGGATGAGCAAATCCTAAAACTTTATAATGATCTAAATCCAAAGCAGCAACTCCATGCGTACCACTTTGGATTACTTTTCCTGTTGAAGCATCATAAACCCCTACATGATCACTATCATCATTATCTTCCCAATCCCAATAAACAATATCACCATCTCTAAGCTGATTCCGTTGAGTAAAAAATACTCCATTTTTCTTTGCATCTGCCATATTAGTTGGCGCCCATGTATTCCCTTCCTTAGCTCCAGCAGACCTCAACCATCTATTAATACTAATAGTGCAAGTATTCTCGCCATAATTATTACCTATATCTGCATTGGCGGCTTTTACAATAGCCTTACCATCAACCTCTGTTTTAAAATTATCGCCAAAGATATAATCACGTGCAGCGCCTTCATCTTCACCAAAAGTAGCATAAAGGCTCTGTCCCATTTTAAATTGTCGTTCTTCTTGTTTACGAGCATAAACATTTTTGGCATAGGCACTCGTTACTCCCGGATCCATATAAGGTCCATATTTTTCAACATAAGCTTCGGCAGTATTTATATCGCCATTAGCATAACTTCTGTCTATCAAAGCCTGCCCTAATACGCCAGTCCATTTTCTATACTCTAAATCAAGTCTTTCTCTTCCATATGCTCCATATCTGGAATTTATGGCGTAATCAATTTCTTTTTGTACATCGGCTATAACTGCAGGGTCATTAGGAGATAAAACAGCTTTTTGAACAGAACTATTTATAGAATTAGCAAAAGTAGTATTCTGCCAAGCTTCAAACTGCTGCGCTCTGTATTGATTCAAAGCTCTACGGTTAGCAGTATCCGTTTGCTGTGCACTGTAATCAAAGAGCATAGCGCCCTTGCCATAACGAACGCTTTGAGGACTTTGAGCCATAAGCTCGCTGCGGATCTTTCTTTCTCCGGCTTCATATTCGCTGACAATATCCAGCGCTCCTTTTTCTTTCTTCTGCATCAGCTGCATTCTAAGTTCATTAGTACGTTTAACATACTCATTATTGGTCTGCAGAACGTCGGTTCTTATGATCTGCTCTCTTACATGTTCAACACCAGCTTGAATAATTCTACCGGTCTGAGCAGCTTCCCTGATAACAGCCTGCTGCCCGCTGTTATCATAACGTACATTAGATACTTTACTTGCTGGCGCTCCTAACTGCGCACCTACTTGAAATATATCGATTGCCATATTCTAGCCTCCTTTTAGGTATAGAAAAAGCGCTTTAACAAATTGTTAAGCGCTTAAAGGTGTGTTATAATGTTGTCTGAGATAGTTTGATAGTCGGATTCTCTCCCTGTCAAGGGAGGTGATAGCATGACTGTATACGAAGCCTTATCTTTGATGGTAACCTTTGGTACACTCGTTGCTATCATTTTGTCTAATCGCAAGTAATTTTACTTACATAAGACAAAAGACCAACTAATGGTGTAGTCGGCCTTTTCTTCAAGTCTATACTTTTCAGGAGAGAGCTGACACGCCAATATCAAGCTATCTCTTTTCGTTTATTATATAATACATTCCGTACTAATGCAAGCACAGTCTGACTCAATCCCGATACAGTCCGAATTAATGCCGATACAGTCTGTAAAATAGCAAGAAAATAAGCCCAACGTAAGGTCGCGGGCTCGTTTTCAATCACATTCTTGTTACGAGATGAGCTAACGCTACCACACGTTAAACTATCTCTTTTCACATTTTACAATTATGAGGGAGAGCCAGCGTGCGACCACTGACTATCTCTTTTCATTTATTATATAATGTATTTCATACTAATGCAACGCTCTCTTACCACTTATAACCTGTGCTAGTACCATAAACGGTTTTCCATTTACTAGAATCATAACCGCCTAAAGATGATATATTCCCACTATTGCCCCATCCATAACCGCTACTTCCTTTTCCATATGAAGCAGCACCTTGCTTTCCTGCACTCTTAGGACTGTATAAATTACCTGCAAGGGATAACCCGCTCATAAGCATACTGTTCATAAATGCACGCTTGCCGGCTTTCCGGTAATTGCGTGCATTTTGATTATAGATATCACGTTGATTAACAAGGTCAGTAGATTGCTGAAAAATATTTTCCACTCCTTGCCTTGAGTTATAACGTTCAATAGCAAGTTCTGTCTCCATATTGTATGCACTGTCAGCTAAAGCACTGGCCGCACTGCCAGAAGCCGCTATACCAGACGCACCTATATTGGCTCTTTGCTGGCTAAGCATAGCGTTCATACGACGGCGTTTATTTTCCTCGTTAATGGTATTTGACTTGGATTGCTCTTCAGCCTGTGCCTGCAGCTTATCTGCGTTTTGATCAGCTATCTGTGCATTTACCTCAGCTTGCTGGGCAGCAGCGTTATATTGCTGCTGCTGTGCTCTACCAGTAATAAAGCCACCTAATAGAGTGGCACCTATTGTTGCTGCTACGCCCATTATTCATCATCCTTTCTAAATTCAAAAAAATGGTGCGGCAGACCGTAAATACCATATGGTTCCGGTTCATGTATTTTTGCACCGAGCCATTTAAGCCAGCGGATGATCTCATCATTTCCAACGTTGACCCAGTTATACAGCCTGCTATATCTTTCCAAAAGCCCTTTTACAGCCTTTTTAGTATACCGTCCGACAAATACCCTATGATTATCCATTTCTCGCGTCATAAGCAGCCATACGCGCCCATCGTCGCTTATAATAGACGGTTTTCTAACTCCGTATACTGCAGACGGTACTCCATCGATTCTAAGGCATCCGACCTCGACGCTGTGCTCTATCCCACCCAATATATCATCTAAAGCATTATCACCAATAGCACAAAACAGTTCTTTACGGTTATTATCTTTTAAATTTGCTGCTATGTAGACTGCATCTGCTCTTGTCGGTATTGCAAATTCGTATTTCGTCATAATACATCTTACCCTTCTATTTCTGGTATCAGCGACAAGACTGTCATAGGCAGAGGATCAGGTTGTTTAATTATTACCTGCTGTGTTTCTGACCAGCTTGCTGATTTAACGACAATTTTAACTTTTTCTGTTTTTAACGCTATTGGCTCCCCGTAAGCTTCGTTACTTCTCCATTTAATCTCATCGAGAGCATCATCTCGCATTCCATATACTCCGCCGCGGCTATCCTTAAGCATTGCAATAAAACTAGCGATTCGCTTCTTACGGCTTAGATATGTACCGTCCTGCGCTGTAAAATCTATAGGCAAAGTTTTTATTTCTGCATCAATAGGCAGCCCTACATGAACTTTCTTGTATTTGTTACCAAGAACAACCTTGCCATTTTCAACTGTTTGTTGGGGTAGCACATTCCCATCAGCCAATATCGCCACAGTATACCCTTCTAAATGCTCAAGTCCAGATATTTCATCGGTCGGTTCTCCTTCATAAGTTATTCCACTATCGACGAAGAACTGATCCTCTACATTAGTGCTTTTATCACGGCTTTCCATTATTTCCACATAATACTGACCGCCACGTTCAATAACTGCATATAACTTATCTTCTGTTGATCCTCCGATATTACATACACTAACAAACTTCCCGCCTGCTGTGGTATGCTGGTGCCATGCGTATATATCCTGTTCCTTAATGTATGTAAGCCCTAAAAGCAATCCATCATCACGCACACACCAAACAATACTGTTAGGTATCTGCTGATAAGTCATAGATATTATTTTATGCCCTTCAAACAAGTGTGAAGCCAATAAATTTAAATCATCACCTGTATATTTATCGACATCATAGCTATAAGCAAGGTCACGTATGATATTGCCCTGGTGCTGTACATAAATAATCCTGCTGCCGATAGTAACAGGGTTAACATCTGACACTCCTCTGTATTCCTGTGGCTGACTTAAAACATTGCTTCCAGAAAGAGCTTTACCTCCGCCGCTTACTTTAAATTCTCCGCCAGCTGTTAACAGCAGCATTTCCCCAAAAGCTATAATCGCCTTAATACCATTCATTTGTCCACCGTTTAAAGTAGCCGTAATTCCGTCATCATCGACAGATGGAATGCTTGTTCCAAAGTTATAATAATCTCCTGTTTTACTTGTCCAGAATGTCTGAGGAAATCCTTTGCTTCCCGCAAATACTAACCGGTCTTCATAAAAGCCCGTTGCAGATGGATATCCCTTTTCCCCGTTCCAAGCAGCAAAAGCAAAATCACGGGTTTCGTCTGTAGAACCCAACTGTTTTTTTACTATCCCTTTTACTACTTTAGGGCTGACATATTCAGTAATCAATACATGACCTGTATAATCTCCGCCAATGCTTTGAATGGTTATATAACCTCTTTGCTTTTCATTTTCACCATCCCAAACGCCTGTATTGAATTCAGTAGAAGTAACTCTGTAACTGGCAATACTTTCAGACGTGTTCTCCTCAGTCAAGCTATAATTCTGGCTTCTGTTCCCGCTCTGCGTTCTTACATTTACCCATTGCGAAGAAACAGGATCATATCTTTCCAAACTAAAATTACCATCCCAAAAACCAAAACTTTCTACATAGACATTGGATTTAGGTAATACGCTAACCTGCAGATTTCCGCCTGTACTACTTGGTGTCCCTTTTTTGTACTCTGTTTCTAAAAAATGAGTTAGAGAAAAAAGACTTCCTTCATCACTTTCGGCAAAAATATCATTAGAAGCAGTCAAGGTTATATCTCCATCTGTACTTGATGCATTAACTGTCGTATTATCTCCAAGTGATAATCCATAAGTAATTTTTACCCATCCACTATTTCCTGCTGAACCATTATTCATTCTTGATGCACCAGCTCCACCTAATCCACCATTTCCATAAGAGGTTGCAGCAGTTCCATTTCTTTGATGCCCATAACCATCACTATCTAAATAATAATAAGCACATCCACCACCAGTACCGCCTCTTGCCAAAATATCCTCTACACTCGAAGATTCTCCAGTTCCGCCAAATACACTAGATATGTCTTTTGAATCATCGTTACTTAACCCTACCAATCCACCTGCCCCTCCTTGGCCCACCTTAACCTTTAGCGAACTGGCTCCGCTTACTTTCATTGTAGTAACAATAAGTTCTCCTCTTCCGCCATTGGCTCCAGTTTTAGAAGCAAATATACCTCCACCACCTCCGCCACCTCCACCAGCTCCTGCAATTTCTAAATTTATGGTTCCAGCTCCAGATGGTATATTTACCACATAAGATCCAGGCACTGTCCATTGTTGTGTTTTTATACTTACACTTGAACTACTATACTGCGAAGCATCAAACGGTCCACCAGTAATATCCATTCTTTCAAATCGCCAGTCCAACTCTCCATATCTTGTAAGAGTCATAGGCGCATGTTCCGGATGAACTATAAAAAGCACGTCAGCACTCTGCGTATATTTTATTTTTGCAGCATCTTCTAAATCTTTGTCAACAAAGAAATTCTCTATACTGTATGGTGATCCATTATCATCTCTAACAATATCACCATCTTTATAAAACCGGCATCTGCCGGCTGTAATTTCGACAATATAATTTTGGTCTGTACTATACATAAATGGTATTAGCACAGCCTTTTTATTATTATAAGTCTGCGCTATAAATTTAAACCCGGGTCTATTAGCAGCACCGCCATAGCGTAGAACTAAGAAATTTCTTAACGTAGCAGCTCCGCTATCATACTTAGCAATGTCTGTACGTCCATACATTGACGGTGACAATTCACCGCCGGCAAAACTTGACTTTAATTGATAGAGTGCCATAATTATGCCCCCGTAAATCTTGCCGCCGCTAATCTATCGACATGCGGGTCCAGCAAATTCTCTTCATCCGCATCTGCTGCGCTTGCTTCCGAAAAATATGCATTGTATGCCTGAATGCACATTTGGGCCAAATCTAATTTACCTGTCAGCGCGTAAGCAATCTCTGCTGCTAATTTCCAACTAAACGCTTCTACAAATTGAGCGTCATATAAATCTGCATCAGTAACATCTACTGTATATTCAATCCATGCATTACCAACGTTTGTATAAATGGTTTTCCCCTGCTTATCAGAAACAATTTTGTACTGATTGTCTCTAGGAAGTCCGCAGAACTGCTCATTGTACATCATTCTCAAGCACACTGCATCAGCAGGATACCGATATGCATATTTCCAGTTAGGAGGAACATCGGCAAGCGCGGCAAGCTGCACGCTTCTTGTTGCAAATGTCCACGGGAATTTTCTCAAAACCGCCTGCCTGACATAATCATAGCAACGCCGGCACACTCGTGCTGGTTCGCTTGCTTCGTCAAGCCGCTCTATTGTAGCTACGCCTATATGATTAAGAGCAATATTACAAATCTCAACTTTATCCATACTTTCACCACCTGTTATAGAGAAAGCCGGAGGCATATGCCCCCGGCTATTCTTATTCTTGAGCCAGTGCCACTAATTCACTAATAATAGTTTCCCTGGATTTCTGACTTGTTTTGATTCCCTGTTCTTTGGCCAATTCTTTTAAATCATTAAAGTTCATTGCTTCATATTGCAGATAACGCGGATCATCATGATGGAGAGCTGTTATAGCCGACACGTTAAGTTTCACGAAGTGTTCCGGAACTTTAATGTTATCAGCAAGGGTTACAATTTCATCTCTCCTATACATACGACCCAAAGTAAAACAATTACGCTTTACTTTATAAGTAGCCATTATAAAGTTACCTGGACGCCATCAGTCATATAAGCAAAGACTTTACCGCCTGCAGCATCTTCTGCTGTATAAACCAATCTAATATAACGGTTGCCATATTTGATCGGAGAAAAGAATTGCGCCACTGTACAAGCCCTAGTTTGAACCAAAGAATCTGGTACACTTACTTCTACTTCATCGGCAGAACTGCTAAATTCTTCCGTAGCAGAAGATTGTACTTTTACCTTGGTGATCTTGCCAGCAGTCATTGGTGTGGTCAATTTTACATCAAAGTACAGCGGATGCATAAAGCCACCTGTACTACCTAAATCAATAACATTACTGTTTGCACTAGTACCGGTAACGGCCTGATTTTCAGACAGTAATAATTGCGCATCAATACGTGCCATTATTATTTCCTCCCTTTTAAACGAGTTTAGATTCAGTATTCAGAATAGCTGCACAACGCTGGAACGGAACGCCCCAGAAATTAACAACAGGTTTTCCTTCAACCGTATCAATAGAAAGCATAGTGTTTTTGTCATTACGAGCAGCTTTAGCCATGAACGCCTCAAACTGCTTATTGCAGAAAATTTGCAAATTAACATTATCAGGATTTTCAATCTGATAATAACCTTCAATCATTTTGTCGAAGATCTTCGTAGTAGAAGGATCTGTCAAATCAATGTTAGCTAAACGCACAACATAACGAGGATCTTTTACAGCAAGTCCCATAGACCAGTTATACTTATTGGTATGAGCAAAGAACGTTTCACCTTTATCATTTGTTACTTTCTGTTTGCCCAGGTATTCATGGGTGAAACCGGCAGTATCTCCCTCAGGGAACAATCCATAAACCTGCTGTTCGCCGAAACCAACAAACCATGCAGAAGTCAGATTATCACCAGTGCCGCCGCAGTCAATGATTTGATCTGCCCAAATCTCATCTTGATTGGTCTTACTGTAATAATACGCACCCAGACCTGTAAAGCCGGCAGGATTAATCTTTTCATCCCCATAGAACAGTGTAGAAGCCATCTCTTGGTTCATTGCTTCAAGAAATGCAGCATTCTCACTCATCATCCAAGAAGCCTGCATATTGTTTTTACGTGCCAACTTCTCATCAATTTCGGCCAGTGCTTCCATCTCGCCGCATGTAAAAGATACCTGTTTCGTTTTAGACTTACTCGGTTTAGTGCCGCGGTTGATCATTCTCCATGCTACCTCTGGTAAAGAGTAACGCAAGGTTGCTTCTTCATAGTCCTTAGAGTTACACATTTTGAACGGCATAATTTTTAAAATCTTATTAGTTTTACTCTGCAGTTCAATAATTCTTTGATACTTTTTGTCGAACCCCTGACGAGAAGCAAAGTCTTGAAGGGTTGCGAAACCTGTCAAATCTGGCATTATTTACCACTCCTTAATATTTTTATTTGAACCCGCCGCCGGGGAAAAACAAATCGGCGTCGGTCGGTTCCTTAGCTTTAGGTGCTTGCCCATCAGGCGGTTGGTCTTCCATAAGCAAGCCTCCAATGTTTTGTAGCATTTTTTGTATTGCCGGATGATTTGCTACACCTGTATTTACAAGTACCTGCATAGCCTCACCACCGCCAAAGGTATTAACAGCCAATTTAGCAGCAGCAATGTTCTCACGAGAAATAAGCCCCTGCTTTTGGCATTCAGCAGTCCAACCGTCTACAATTTCCTCCTGCTTATGCATAACGTCTAAAACGACTTTGCTATGCAAATCAATTAATTTAGATGCCTGCTCCTGCGTAAGCTTTGCCTCTTTAGCAATGGCTGTAAAGTCAGCTTCTAATTCCGGCGTAAGCTCAAGCCCATCCTGAAGCTTAAATTCGTATTTATCAGGAACAACAGCCGGTTCATCAAACACACTCTTAGGTTGGGCCGCAGGATCTATATCACCTGCCGGCGTTAGATCTCCACTCGGTTCAACTACCGGAGCAGGTTCTGTTACAAACGGGTCACCGGAAGGAGCAGGTTCACCGCCTCCACCAGCACCATCTGCTTCAAAAAACACTTGTGCAAACTTATTCATGTCTTACCTCCGCTATGTCGTTATCTACTTTAAAAAGGTCATCGTCTTCTAAATCAGGCGGATGTCTAGCGCTCTCCGCTTCATTACGCATCAGCATTTCTAAAGAATGTCCATCGTTCAGCATCCGGATATTCTTTAACAAATCAACACCTACAGCACGTTTACCTGATAAGAAAGCATTGAAGTATGGCTCAGATGAAAAAACCGCTGTTTCGACCTCTGTGCTTTCCAGAATGGCATAAATAAAACGCCGTCCGTTCTCGGTCCGCATAATAGCGTCCAAGTCGTCCAGCGCTTGTTGTGCAAGCATATTTGATTCTTTAGTTCTCATTAAATCCCACCTCCCAGCAGTTGATCTAATGCATTGCCGCCATTAGCAGGAGTTTCGCTCATCAATCTAGCTGCATCGGCATAATCTCGAACAGCAGGTGCTGCAGCAGCCATCTGCTCAGCTTGCATTTGTTCTTGCTGTGCCTGAGCACGTTGTTTGCGAATATTCGCAACCTCATTTTCATCACGCACAATCTTTTCTTTTACTCCTGTAGAAGTAGCAAAGCCGCGAACAGCTTCGTCTAAATCTATAATATCTAAAACTTCTGGTTGTGCGGCAGCAAGATTACCAACAAATCCGACAGTCCTTTCAATAGCTGGTATTTCAACCATCTTCTGAGCTTGGGCAAGAATAGAAATAAAAGACACCTTTAATTCGTTTTTATCAATTTCTTCTGGCATAGGTGGAAATAACCCATGCCTCAAACAAATATCAAAAGTGCGAAGTGTCATCGGTTCCAGGACTTCATTATGCATTTGCTCAAGTACCGGCGACAGCATCAAAAGCTTTTCTTCATGTCGCTCTGCAATTTCTCGCGCAGTCATTTGAGGTCCGTCCTGAGATGCAATCATCATAAACAAATCATTATAAAATGTTTCAGATATTGACTGCCTTTTTTCCTGGGACAAAGCCCCGATCCCTTCATACGCTTTTGCCCTTGGGTCTACGAGAGGATATGCCTGCTGCGCCAGTCCATCAGGATAATAATTTAGTCCTCCTGGCATTCTATTAAGCTTTTTCATTGATGCAGGAAACGCCATTGCAGGGTCTGCTGCATTATCGATAGCTCTAAGTTTGTTCTTTTCAATCTTCTGTAACTGCATACAGTCACCTAAAGCATTATGTCCTGGACCTGCTCCATATACACTATTGGCAATCAAAGTCCAGCGCGGCATAAGGAATGGGCATTCTCTAAAACCGGATATCTTTAAAAACTTATCGTTTGCACCTTTTTCATAGTGATATGAGCGCCACGGGAAATTACCTAAAGCCAATTTATTAGGATCATAATCATCATTGCGCTCTATCAGCATTTCAACGTCAAAGTATGTCGTTATATTTCCTTCTTTATAGGCTGACTTCACGCTTTCCGATACATTATCTATCCTATATTCTTTTACGATTTGCTCAGCACTCAATCTAAAACGCCTTGCAAATACACAAACCCTGCCTCTTGCATCTACACCGCCTGCATATTCCCCGCAGGTATAAGGCCGCATCCATATGCCGTAGTTATAATCTTCCAGCATCAAAGAGGCGCCTGTACCAAACTGGGCCATCTCTGCCTCAATCTGCTGCAGCATATTATAAGCATTGCTCTTAGAATAAACGCTGCTCATAATCTCCTGGCAGTCATCGAGCCACATTCTGACTGTATGATAATTAGCTTTTTCTTCGTCTTGCAGACCAAGCTCAAACCACGGTCTTGACGGTGATGTTAACCCACTGTGAATGCCTGCCGCACATTTACCAACAGCTTTTTGAGGGTGAGGATCTATAAGATACTCATCACGTCGATGACCTTCTGTGCTTTGAATATCCACCTCAAATCGTCCTCGTGTTGGATTGATATACCGGCTAAGCATTTTCCATGTTGGCTCATATTGACTGCGTAACGTGTATAGCTGGGAAATGGTATGTTGTTTTCGCTTTAATCTATCGCTGTCTAGCAGCATATCTTTGATGTTCATAATCATTCTCCCAACAACATTTTCTTAACACTATCCGAAGTAATCTGACCACCAGTTTTGTTTGTATAATTCCTACCACGGGCTTTAGAGAGCTTTTCAAACAGGCTTTGTCGCTCTCCCTCTGTAGCGTTATCAATCGTGGCAGCAGCCGTGCTTCCAGGTGCGCTTTGTTTGATCGGGTCAACACTGCCGCCACCTCCGCCACCATGTAACTGCATTATAATCTTATGCATAGTCTCACCTCCCTTCACATACCGGCAAACGGATCATAAACCATTTGGCTATTATCAAATTGTGCTTCTATTATCGCCTGTTCTCTGCTTACAACAGATTGTGCAAAAGTTAAAGCGAGTGCATCCGCTCTATTAGGAGAGGGAACACCTCGCTTTTTCATAGCTTCTTTACTTTCAAGTTGTATTAACCCGCTAATATTAGGTACTGTTTCAGGGCCCGTTAAATCATCCGCTAAAGTCTGGTCATCCTCTGGTATAACTCCGCCTTCTTTCAGCCAATCTTTCATATTAGCCCACATCTCAGCACGTTTATTTTTGCAATCTTGCCTATTTGGCTTCCCACCAAAAGCAATCAGTGTCCACGATCTGCCCCATGCGTCACCAGCGCTCTTGATTCCTGTACCATAGCCTAAATCAATAAACACCGCATCCGCCTTATATTCGTCCTCGAATCTGGCTAATATGCCTGCTATTTCAATGTCGTTATCGTTCTTAGTAGTCGCAAAGAGCTTTTTCGTGAATAGCCCCTGTCTAAGATAAATAACTGTTTCGTCTCCGCCTGTCCATGCAGGATCACAAGCTATAATCACAGGAGCAAATCTAAATTGCTTTTCATGCAATGTCCTACGTCTTGCTTCATCAACTAAGGCGGTACTAATAAATTGCTTCTCACTCGCCGAAGGAAATTCGCCCTTGACGCGAACTTTAAAGAAGTCACTATCCTCGCCATATTGCACCCGCCAACCCTCAAGTTCAGCCTTGTTACTTATCTTAACAGTTCGGCTATCAATTTGTTTGCGGTTCCATAAACTTCTATTTTTATGAAAGCAAGCATGAAAGCGGCCACTACTCTGAGTAGGATTTCCGAACACACACCAAATGATTTCGGTATCAGCATCTGTCATTGCACCTTCAGCTACTTCCCAAATGATATCCGATATCTCAGAAGCTTCATCGAATATAACCAGAGTTCGCTTGCCTTGGTTATGTAAACCCGCAAACGCTGCAGGGTTGCTATCATTCCATGGTATTGCATCTATACGCCATGTCTTCTCATGACCTTCTTGGTTAGAATAAATGCTTGTTGCAGAATAAGTGAACAAATCTTTTGCTATAAACAAGTAATACCATTTAGCTAACTCTGCCCAAGTTTTTGTTTTGAGTTGTGTATCTGTATTAGCTGTAACAACACCCTTTGTATCTTCATGTGTCGATATAGCCCACAGAATAATCCATGCCACCATAGCAGACTTTCCAATACCATGCCCAGATGCAACGGCTTCACGGATAACCTGATCTGGCGTTTTTAATCCTTCTTTGATATCGTTCAGCAGTTCTATCTGCCATATATCTGGTCCTTCTTTATCTTCAAGTTGAGTATTTGGTTCTCCCCATGGAAATGCAAGCCGTACGAATTCCAAAGGATCTTTACTGACACTTCCAAGAAAGTCTGTTAATGCCTTTATATCCTTTTCTGATAAAGCAACTCTAGACATCGCTATCCCCCTTCTTGCGACGGCTAGCAATTAAACCAGCAATATCGCCTTCAAGATTTACATCTAGTTGTTCTTTAAACAGCATATAGCGCTTACCCAATAATTCTGCTGCCTTAGTCCTGTCACTCAAGCTAGCATCTAATCCAAACTGGTCCTTTTCTTCTCCACGCATTACACTTGTTAAATATTCAAGAACATCTTCAGCTGTAGCAATCTTATCACTATCAACTGCTGCCATTCGTGCATCTAAATATTGCTTTACCTTGTTATTTCTTAGCAATTTACTAGCACTAGCTGCCGCTGAATTATCATTCTTACACTTTGGATAAGCCTTTTTATAGGCTTCTGTTTGATTCCCACTCTCTATAAAGTAATCAACAAAATTCTTCTGTGCTTGGCTAATTTCATCCACTACTATCACCTGCCTTTAATACATTCACCAAATAATACAGAATAGCTATTTCTCTAAATGACCGGGCCATTTCTACCCTAACGCTTACACCCTTATTCTTTTTTCGCTCTGCCTTATCCGGGAATTTCTTTTTGTATTCTCCCCATGGCATGAGGTAATCTATTCTGTACATAGTACATACCTTAGATAGCTTCTGGCTATATACTTGCTCCCTTGAATAGAGGTATATAAAGCCTCTCATTTCTAAGGCTTTTATTATCTTCCTGATCTTGCTGGTTAGGTTCATCTTCATTCCATCACCACCTTGCAAATAAAAAAGCACCTACATAAGTAAGCGCTTGGGTTGTTATTATGTTATTTTAGAGCAATTGCTTCAACGAGCGGGCATCCATGCGACCGCCTTTTTTTGTCATTTACATCAACAGGCCAATCTGTTAAAATACATCTTTCGCAATCTTCTCTTGGCTGAACATCTGCTTTGAAAGTTGCTCGCAAATCACATTCTTCACAATTGTTTGGCATTTTTCTTCCATGAATTGCTACAACAATATCTTTCTTCAACATATCCACGCCTTTTAGGTCAATCCCCTCAATCTCTGCTCTCACCTCTAAGCAGTAAAGGTACTGTCCCATGTGCGATTTTTGCTTTTTCAGTAATTCAATATCACAAGTAGGCGTAAAGTTTAAAGTGCCCGCTTCATATTTGATGACCATAGCATGAAGCTTTTCATATCGAACCTGAGTCTGCCAATACTCAGCTTTAAACCTATCTTTGTAATCCGCACTATTCATTAAATCAGCTGTATCTTTTAATTCCATTTCGGTTCTCCTCATAATTACATCTCCTTATTCTATATACTAAATTCTAATATATATTACCGTGTTTTATCGGCTTTTTAAGATTAAATTATTTATGTAGATTAAATATGCCGCTGTATCACCCCAACGGCAGGGCTGGCAGTTGCCGGATTACCCAAACAACACACGCACCTTTAAGCGTGGATAGGTGTTCCCCATCTATGCCGTAATCAATAGGTTTGACGGCTCATGACCGCCTCGTTCTTCTAACCTGTCTGCTCGAAAGCCAAACAGGTCAGTGTCCAAGTGCTTAACTTGAACATTTCACCTTTGCAGGTTATCCCGTTACTAGGCTTCCCTGCGATGTTTTGAGACTACCAGTGCGACTGCTGCTAGCCGCACGGTAGGGGCTATGGGTAGTTATCCGCATCAATCATACGATAATTTGCAGCTATCATATGAACTCATACCAGGACTTGAACCTGCGACCGGCGAACGCCATAGCCAAATATATGCACATACGGTTTGTCACTTGCTCGGATAGTGAGCGGATTACTGCGTATGCGTTATATCAAATTGAAGATTACACTACTCTCAAACTTGTAAGCCCACTTACTTACAATACTATTTTATCATGTCAATATGTCGCCAAGTGTCGCCAATTCTTCTGTTTTTCTAGCAATTTCTCTGATTATTCTGTTCCTTGCTTTATATCCGCCTTGCCTTTCGTATCCGTTCCGGTCGCAAGTAGCAATTCGTTTTTCCTTTTTTAGATACCAGTCACTAATAAATTTAGCATCTTTTGGGGAATCCAGTAACTCTATCAATTTATATGCTTTCATCCGCATTTTTTTATATGCTTCAGTTCTTTCAACAATGTAATTTTCCATGTCTGCGATATCAGCAACAACTTGAGCAATCTTATCTTGTGTTCCACCATGTACAGGGCCCATAGATAATGCTGATGTTATTTTTAGCGATTTAGCTTTTAACATTATAAGCTCTTCCTCTGCATCTTCTATCTGACCCTCTATAAATCTTACTATTCCTAATATTGCTTTTACTTCATCTATAGTCATTACTACCTCCGACCAAAACAAAATACTAAAAACCCACACATAATAGCAAAATAAATTATCATCGATAAATTATCGCCTATTTCAATCATTATGCTTCACTCGCTTTCTAGTAATCGGATAACATCAAAGGATTTGATTCCCCAATCTGCCGGCGGGGTTGCACGAATTCCACATTCTTCGCTGTCCTCGTTATAAAGCGGACACTTTAGACACCCACAATCATATTTTCGACATTCGTCTTGAATGGTCTGTAAGGCTTCTATTAATTTTTGGTAATCTGTCATTTTCCATGCACCTTTATATCAGTAATCTCTTGAATATATTGTTCAATAATTTCGTAGTCGTCTCTGATATAGGTATTTACTATCTCATCATAAATATCATCGTCTGTAGCGTCGTCTTCGACTTTTACGGTCACTAAAAAACGATTTTTTTCAATAACTTCTGCTGTTACTTTTTTCATTTTTCTTCACCTTCCCGTCTGTTCCATGCTTTAATAGCTCTCTGCTCTAATTCAGCCTCGCTTTCGCCAGTTTCTTTGATTGCTACTATCTGAGCAGGACAATTGCTACACTCTATAACATAGCCTTCAGATTCTTCGTCCCTTGCATCTACCACAGCTCCAGTCTCAGGATCAATTACAGGCTCATGTATACCATCATTATATATTGTTGCTACACTTCCACAGAAAGGGCAGGGTTTTAATTCAGTCATTTTTCGTCACCGTCCATAATAGCCCCGCAGTTAGGGCAGTATTTGTATATTTCGTGTGGCATACCGTAATTTTCACCGCATCTACTACAACGATGAGTTGTCCCAATCAAATAAGGTTCAATTCTCCAATGACCGTGTTTGCGTTCTTCTACTACTGGCAGTTCGTTCGCATATTCAAGTACGCTTTCAATGCCGTTGATAAAATGGGGATTAGCGTTTTTCTTGTCGCACCGATGTCGGCGTATTGGATATTTATTGAGTGCGTCTAAGTTTATTAGTCTCATTCTTCGTCACCATCCATAATAGCCCCGCAATAATGTACACGACTAACAAGATCTAATAACATTTTCTGCGCCTGTTCTTTATCTATTAATCTCATTCTATTCACTCTCACTTTTCTCTTTTCAGCTTCGCCTTTTGGTTTCCAAGCTTGCTGTTTTTATACCGCAGCATTTTTACCTCTTTGAGTAAAGCCACCAGCTCCGGCTTGACTATTGGTATATAAGCATCTTCCGGCTCGTCTTTAATTAAATTTAGCATTACTTTGACATTAATCATTAACAGCACCGTCTTAAATAATTCTTATCAATGCTTCAACTCTCGGTACTTCTGCATACCACTTATTAACCGTAGCAACTACTATCTGCTTATCGTCTTTGTACGCTATACCACTAAGGGCGTCTGTAATACACTTGAATATATTATCGGTGTCAGGCTTCTTTGCGGGACGCTCTCCGCCTAAAATAGCCGCCTGTTTAAACTTTTTAGACTTGCTTGTCGGAATACTCATGTAAGCTGTTATCGTGACCGCTAAGGGCAATTCTGTGTATTTCCAGCCTTGGTTTTTTATTTCTTCCTGCGCAATAAGCTTTACATATGCTTTGTAATTCCTGCTTTTTGCCGGATCATATGCTTTAACAAAACCGCCTACTGTACTAAACCTCGGCCGACCTTGTGCACACGGTTCTCCCGGTATCGTTATCAGTAACTCAGTCAATATTTCCAACTCCTTATATTTAAAAGGCTGCCCCCTGTGGTAAGGCCATTCCACAGGTATACTTCCCTTTTGCGTCACATTGCTTGTATATAGTGCCGAGGCAGTAGCTGGGCAGCCGTTTTAAATTAAAATAATTCTTGCTGCAAATCTTCTTTTGCAAATCTTCTTTCAAGCTGTTCAACTGAATAGTCGGGCTTAAATTTGTATTCTACCCTGCTGTCCATGTCAATAAGCTCTTGCCATAGTTCAGGATAATGTTTTCGTAACGTTCGCAGTTCGCTAAGACGTTGTAGCGGACAGCACCAACAGCTTACACGTTTAAAATGCTCATATAATCCGTCCCAGTCAAAGCCTCTATCATAGCAGTACTGTAAAGCCTGTGCTTCTGTTATCCCCCAATCGAACAAAGGGTGTATTGTGTTTTTGAGTATATTCTTGTGCCGCTTCGGTTCGTCTGCAGCTATACCGATGTACTGGGTATATTCACCTTGGCTTTTTAGGTATTTCTTTGTAGGTTCTTGCTTTAGCAACCGAGTGCACCAACGTACCCACATTCTCGCCCAACCGTAACCCTGCGACATTTTACCTTTCCCCTTGGTCTTGATATGCTCTGCGAAATAATAATCAAAAGATTTTTCCGCTTTTAAGGTAGTAATTTTTCGACCTATGTATTGCTCAACCTTGCCAATGTGGACATACATACCCGGAAACTCCTTGCCTGTATCGCAAAATATAATCTCATCTATCTGCATACCCTTTTCCAACATCATTAGCAGCATACAAGTACTATCTTTGCCGCCTGAGAACTGTACGATGTGCTTCATATCAAACTCCTAAAACAAATTTATATCGCTCTCAACCTCATTGCCCCAAACATCCCAACCAGGTGTTTTAGTCCTAGTATTAGTATTCAGTTTGTCAATATCTTCTGGCGTAAAGTAGTACCCTCTTGCAAGATTTTTATTTATGACTTCTCGCTTAGCTTTGGCATAAGCCAAAAACGCCAAAGCATGATTCTTCCGCAGCTGGTAAACAAACGTGTTACAGCAAGCCTTAACGTCGATAATCTCCGTCATCAACGCCAGCAGCTTATCTTCTGTCGGCACTTTTTTAAACTCTATGTAAGCAACTTCTACCTCAGCCAATTCTTCTTTAATTTTTGCAATCTGTTCTTCCGGTGTTGCGTCCCTGAATTTATAACATGGTGTTGTTGCTTTAATTTTCATAGTTACCATTGCTCCTTATTCCTCATTCGATAATTACGATCAACTTCACGTCCAAGCGTTACACAAAACTCCTGCGTCTTTTCAAAGATTCTACTTCCAACAGCATCATCAAAATTTCTGACTTCCCCCAAATACCATTCGCTGCTGATTATAGTCAGTAATTCAGGATTGTTATAACGTGCATTTAACAACTTAAACGCTAGATTTATATCAGCCGTTGTCGGTTTTTCTCCTTGTTTGACTTTTAAAAAGTCGTCGATATATAAAACTTTTACAGACATCAATGGTTTCATGATATCCCGATAAGCATTGACATCATTCACAGCGGCCTTTAAACTTGTCCCTTCATCCGTCCACAGCATATAGTGACCTGCGTTGCCACGGCGCACCAGTTCGCCGAATATCGCGCTGCAAATATGCGTCTTGCCCGCTCCTACCTGCCCACCAACATAAAACCAGCCTTTAGGGTCAGCAACATATCGCTTTGCTTTATCGACAATCGCCTGCTGCCAATCATTCGCGACTTTGAAATTTTCAAAGCTATAAGCCTTATTTATACCGGTTTCAACTACTTGCTTCATTGTCCGGCGTATCTTCATGCAGTCGCACTCCCTGACGCACATATTGCTGTTAGAACTCAATTCCGCTAAATAACCCCTATTTTGGCAAATCTTACAGTCATAGCCTTCGAGTTCTCCAATGTGCGAATTAAAGCTCTCAACTCTAGCCTGCTCCATTTCCTCATAGGACAGTGCCGAGTAGCTCTGTACTACCGGCGTTATATTGTGTCTCTGCATTATCCGGCTTGCTATTACACTTAGGCTTTCCATCACTATCACTACTCCCATTTGCTATGTTTCGTGCCACCGACTGGATATAAGCAAAAGTCCTTTTTCCTCTTTCCAGCGATCGTTCTATCGCCATTTTGAGCACAGGGAAACCAACCTCCAACGCCAATTCAGATATCTTCTCTGCTAAGATAGGCGTTAAAGGCCCCACATTTGTCTCCCATAGGCGATATGATTGCCTGAATAAATCTTCACGCGCAGGCAAATCATTTTCTTGTTTCGTTTTGTTTTGTTTATTATTAATAATATTATTTATATATACTTTCTTCTCCGCGCGAGATTGTGTTACAGGTTGTGTATCAGTTTGTGTTACAAGTTGTGTTACAGGTTGTGTATCAGTTTGTGTTCGGTATACGATACACAAATCAAATATCTGATAAAAACCTGATCGACTACCTTTGCCGCCCTGGTATGAAATCAGCCCCATCTGAATTAGAGTATTCCTATGCCTACTTAATTCAGTCCGAGAAATTCCACACACCGATTGCAGCATCGTGCTGGACACGGTAAACTCTTTTTGCCAGCCGCCTAAATTGTTGAAATGCAATAATGCCATATACAAATCAGCAGCTCGACTATTAAGTTGGTTGAGTAACCGCCAGCTCCAAAACGCATTCATCTGTGCAACGTAGTTCATGATAATCCTTTCAGTCGTCTAAATAATTTCTTCCGATAATCTCCATAAATTCTTCTCTGCTATGAGTTTCTTCAAACTTACGTTGACATACCCTTTTCAACAGTAAATCTGTTTGCCTATCCTGATGCGGACCATTCTTCCCTCTATGATATTCAGGGGTAAGCCAAACTTTAAAGCCGTATCTTTCACTGATTTTTCGTAACGGACCAAAGAAACAATGATGCTCCTCAAGTGGCACATTTTGCGCTCCAGATAGGTAACAATATTTTTCTTTCTGTATGATACTCTTAGCCATCTTTAACGCCCCACTCCCTGATCAGGTCATCTAATTCTTCCTGCGGCCTAGTCTCTACACCATTCTCTTTTGCCATCGATACTAAACAATCTATAAATCGGCTCATCTCTTTCGTGTCATAAGCGCTGCTGCCATAATATACTCTTACATTGCTATAGCCTTTAATGTTATGACACTCTCCAACCAATTCAGCTATCCAGCCGACACCATTACTTTGCCAAATTTCAATAGTTCTGTTTACAGCGTCAGTTGGCACTGGCCATATTCTGCCGTAACCACATTCCCTGATTGCCTTCCTGTAAACATCTTCCTTGCTGTGAAAGCTCTCTTCTGACAGCTTTTCTGCTATCTTTTGACACAATACCCAAGCGTATTTATTAGCATCGTTAGAACGCCCTTTGCGCCATTGCTTGACCTCTACAACATACTGCTTTTCAGGATCGATTTTATTGATTTCTTCTTCCTCTGATAAAGGGACAGGTACTACTAAATTTATGTACCCTATCCCTTTCAACATCTGTAACCCTTTAACTGTCAGCTTCATTTTGTGCCTACAGCCTTAGCGTTTATCGCTGCTCTTATAGCCTCATGAGCATTCACATATTTATCATCGTTTAAGAGCTTTTCCAGTACTTCAATTTTCAAAAACTCAATATCATGCCAATCGCCGTTTCTATCCTGAATTTGACACTGTACTCCGTTAATAAACCTTACTGTGCCGTTCTCACTAACTGATGTAATATTAATCGGACTTTCTACAGACTTTTTATCTTTCGGTCTTGCCATTGCTTTTTCTCCGTCATCGTCTTCCTGAGCCAGTCCAACCATAGCAGCAAGAGCATATCTCCTGCCGTAAGTGATTGCGCTGCCAATAGCTTGCGGATCTAATTTAGTTACAGTCATTGTTAGAGTGCTGGATATATACTGCCCGCTTGAATGTGCAAGCATCGTTGTAATGTTCAGTCTTCCGTTCTCATTGATTTCTTCCGGCATCTGGATAACTGATATTCCATTTGCAGTTAAAGCCTCTCTGCACGTGTTCCAACACTCAGCCAGGTCTGCATATTTACTTTTGAAAAACGGATTACTGCTGCTTTTCTTTGCTCCTTCAATCTGCCCTTGTGCCTTTGCCAAAGCGGCAGCAAGCTCGTTAATCTGTTCACTCTTCAACATTGGTCAGACCTCCAGTCTTCTATTTTATTTTCGATAGTATTTGCGCTGTTATGAATCCACTTTAGAAGCACGCTCACTTTGGCTTCATCACCATCTAGATCATCCATTTCTTTCAGATTCTCTAAAATAGATTCTGCTTCATATCGCAGCGAATATACTAAATCGTCAAATTTTTCCATACTTGCAATCCTCCAATTCTTTTGCTAAAATGAAGGTGGACGCTAAACCTAGTAAAATTTATATGTCCACCTTGAGCTATCAACGTTGCACCGTTGGTAGCTCTTTTTCTTTTTTCTCTCTTGTATATGGCTCATTCAACAAATCCCTACCTTCGACATATTCGAACTCACTTCCAAGAACGATACTGTCATAGACATTTTTACTAACATAAATTTCATTGGTCAGCCACTCATTGTCTTTGAAAGATTTAATCCTAATAACATACCGGTCGGGATAGTGGTAAAAATATGGGGTCAATATAGTCATGCAGGTTTTGCCATTAGAGATTACGACTGGTATAAACATCAACTGATCGTATGCTGGTTTAAATTCCTTCTCGTAGACTTCACCTTGTCTTAATTCATTTCCACAACCCGATAACAACAAACCAGATAAAACTATTATTATAACTAAAATCTTTTTAATCACCGAAGCACCCCTACTGTCACTACAGCAGCCATAATAGCTACGTATGTGCCAATAAATATTGCAGTAGTTGCTACGGTAAAATCTCTAATCATAAGCCTGCCACCTGCCCCATAGCGTAACCAATGTTGTAGATCAGCTTAACTACTATTGCTATAGACAAAGCTGTTAATGCCCATACACATGGCTGCTCCTTAATACTCTCTTTCGCTACTACTGCTGTTCCTGCTACTTTGATTAGTGTTCTCATAATCAAACCTCCTATAAAGCCTTTAGAGCTGCTTCAAAATCAAATTTTTTTCTTCGCTGATTAGTTCGCTTTATACCATTAGGGCGGTATTCCATATTTTCATGCATGACCTTTGATAAAGCTTCATCAACTAGCGGCGGATCTAGTCTGTATGTCCTGCCAATCCTAAGATGTGGGACTATTCCTTTACGGCAATAACCTCTAACTGTAACAACTGGCAATCCTCTGCTTTGCGCGTATTCAGAACATGTCACTAGTTCCATCTTCCTGCTTCTCCTTTTTTGGTTTATAATTCAAAGCGTAATTAGCATTACAGTGTGCCTGAACTCCATATAAAATCATTTCAATATCTTTCATATTTTTGCCATCAAGAAGCTTCAGTATATTATCTACTATGTCATAAGGTTTCATATCTTCCATTATTGGGGGTTTAATTTTTATATCAATACCAAAATCATCAGACTTCACTTGATCCATGTGAAAATGTATTTTCTTTGTTCCATCAATTTTTGTAATCATTTCTATGTCGCTATTTTCCTCATGATGATCAGATATAATTCTGTCATCTGCTGTCACCTTCAGATTCCCTTTCCAAACTCCATTTGTCCTAATCATCAATTTATAAATCATCATATCCTCCTTGACATATTTTTCTTCAAATTCTTCAGGACTTAATTTTTCTACCACTTCGACAAATTTTGCCAAAGCTTCTTCTTTCTTGCTCATGGTATATCCCTCTTTCAAAGTTGATATACCAGCCAAAGCGTGTTATAATGTTCTCGTCAGCTTCGGCTGGCTCCAAGAAACACTCGCTGCTCTTTCCACGGAAAAGCGGGTGTTTCTTTTTTATGTTGTAAAAGAACCTGCTCCTTCTTATAATGATTGTAGGAAGGAGGTGATTATTCATGATGTCTAATAATGAAATCCAGAGATTTTGTTGTCGCCCTTATTAATAACGGGCAAATAAAAACTGCTGATGATGCAGTTAAAACATTTCAACGTATTTTAAGGTTACTTTCTCCAGAAGTTACCGATGATCAGTCTATTCTGAACACTGAAAATACAGAATATAATCCATTCAAATCTCTTTAGTGTCTTCTACATATAATTCAAAAACAAGGGTATGGTCTTTTCCGTACTCTTGTTTTATTTTTTTGATAAAATCTGATAACGATCCTTGCCATCCTCGTTTACATGAACTAACAGATATATGACATTTTATTATTGGTTTTCTGCTGAAAACTTCCATCTTTACGCTCCTTTTCGTTTACTTGAATTTATTTCATGTTGGCGTTCAAAAAAAATATCATCTATCTTGCACCCAAAATAAGAAGCAAGAGCATAAACTTTGCTGACTGCAACACCTGAAATATCCTTTTCCCATGCGTTATAAGTTTGTGTAGACACGCCTATATCGTGAGCAACTTGTTCTTGGGTTTTATTTTTTCTTGCCCTTAATTCTTTTAACGAAAATTTCATTTCCGATGTTTCCGACATTAGCAGAACCTCCTTTCCGTTTCATTGACTAAATTCTACATGATTATTTTTCAAGTGTCAATATCTTTCTTGATTTTTTTTCATTTTTTCTTTCTTGTTTTTCATCATTTCTTGATTTTTTATCAAGTTTATGTTAGCATTATATTTGAGGTGATGATATGGGATTAGCAGCAAATCTTAGATTTTATCGAAAAAAATTTGGATTGTCTCAAGAACAAATAGCCGAAAAGCTGGGTTACAAATCTTTTACTACAATACAAAAATGGGAAATGGGAATATCTGAACCAAGTTTAGAAAAAATTAATATTCTAGCTGACCTTTTTGGTGTATCTATTGACCATTTAATTTCAAATTTTAACATCGATGTTGATTCTGACACGCCCCGTCAATATCCATTCATACCTGACGCTGTAGCAGCAGGTATACCATGCACAATAGAAGGGCGAAAGGAATTACCAACAATAGGTATTTCTGACGCTATCATGGGCAAATATGCAGGTAATAAACATATCTTAATCATGCGTGTTAATGGCGAAAGTATGAATAATGTTATACCTAGTGGTTCTTTTATTGCTGTAAAAACAGATATAGAAGTAAAAAATTTAAAAGATGGCGATCTTGTTGTATTTGGCAAAGAACATGAATATAGTCTAAAACGATTTTATGATGCAAACGATAGAATAATATTCAAACCTGATTCCAGCGATCCACGTTTTACAGATCATGTGTATAACAAAAATGATAGTGTATTTATTGTGGGTAGAGTTGTATTATCAATCAGAAACTATGAATAACCATCAATAGCAGTAACTATTGAAACTGCTATCACTCAAGCAAAGAAACTAAACTGGTTATAAATTTATACGCAAGGAGATATCAAAGCAATGTACGGCGACGGTACTATCTGGTACGACAGCAAACGAAAAAAATATTGCTACGACTATTGTGACAACGACGGCAAACGTCACCGAAAACGCTTTGCCACCGAAAAAGAAGCTAAAGAATTTAAGAAAGAAATCCGTGCAGAACGTGATAAAGGAAATCTTACAGCCTCTACGATTACCATTGGCGAATGGGTAATAGAATTTCTAGAAACATATCAAAAACCACACCTGCGCAGCAGCAGTTTTGCAAGGCAAAAACAAAGTGCTAATAAGCTTGCTCCTATTGCACATATAGCAATTGACCAACTCAGCGGCAAAGAAATACAAAAGCTGTATAATAGCTATAACGGGATTTTAAGCACATCCTCAATAAGTAAGATACATAAGTTGCTTTTCGCCGCTTACAAGAAAGCTGTGGCTCTGAGAATGGTACAATATAATCCAATGCAAGCTGTTGAACCGGTGAAAATCAAATATAAAGAAATGTCAGTATTTTCTTTTAGTGAACTGATTCGCATCTTCCGTGTACTACGGACCAATAAATACTATAAGAAATACTACACATTATTTTATTTGCTCCTGGTACTTGGCTGCAGGATAGGCGAACTTCTTGCAATAAAATGGGAAGATATTGATTTTGATAAAAGAGAAATTTGTATACAACGCGCAAAAGACAGTGGTACTGGGCAAGTATTCCATGATCCTAAAACAAAAGCCGGTATACGTTACATTCCGATTGTCTATGATGCATGTATCAACCGACTAAAGGCTATGCAGACAAGCGGTAAAATTACTTATATAAACGGCTTCGTGTTTTGCACTGAAAGCGGCAAAGCCCTTAACTATGGAAATATCCGGCGCGCTTGGTTAAAGATATGTGAGTTGGCCGGAGTAAATAAAAATATCCATACATTCAGGCATACATTTGCTACAGCAGCACTCACTAAAGATATACCTATCTTAGAAGTATCAAGGTGTCTTGGACACGCTGACGCAAACACAACACTTAAAATGTACGGACATGCAATGCCTGGATTTAACAGGCATATAATAGACCTTTTTCAGAAGAAAAAATCAAAGAGTGCGACCAAAACTGCGACCATAAATCAGCAAAGCTAGTTATACCAACGGTTTCCAGACTTGCAACAAGCCCTCCGGAGCCGTGTGCGGTGGTTCGATTCCACTCGGGCGTACCAATGGAAAAGACAGACGCAGACTTGTTCTGCGTCTTTTTTATTTTGCATAAATCATAAAGAACGAAATATAATACTTCGTTTATTCTGGTCATATAAAACCCTGCTGCAAATTACAGCAGGGTTTATTTTCAAACGTTATATTCATATTTTTGAATCGAACCGACAGAAAAATGCACCAAATAATCAGGATAACCATCGACAGGGATCCAAAAAGAAACTACATCACCTAATTTACCGACTTTTTTACGATAACTGGCTTCACCATTCTTCCACGCTTCTTCTGCCCTGCAGCCCTTGTGCTGTTCTAACGGCTCAACTAAAGCGCACTTGTTGCCCTCTATGCGTCCTGTACTGGGTGCGACTTTATTGGCAGCAATAATATTACGCTTTTTATCAATAAGCATTGCCGACTCCGGATAATTATCCCACATCAAATGAAACGCTTTAATTACCTCTGCCTTTTCCATACCTCCAGCTCCTTTACCTTGTCTTTCTCTGCTTTCATATTACCACAAAAAAATGACTTCTGCCAGAAGTCAAAAAATATCCCACAGCTTAAGCTGCGGGATATTTTTTATTCACTATATTCAGGTTCACCAATAATATCAATTCTTTTTTTCCGGGAACGCACTTTTTCCCAATATGTAAAATAAGTTTTTGTTTCTGCCACAACTACTCCACTCAATCCCAGCAAAGCAATCAGATTCGGAATCGCCATTAAACCGTTAACGATATCAGCCAAAACCCAAATCGTTTCCAGCTTTAAAAAAGCACCGGATGCCACGAGACCAATGAAGACTAAACGATAAGGCATGATACTTTTCGTGCCAAAAAGGTATTCAATGCAGCGTTCACCGTAATAATTCCAACCCAAAATAGTAGTAAAAGCAAATAACACTAAACCTATCATCAATAAATATTTTGCCATTGCAGGAAAAGCCATTGCAAAAGCAGATTGAGTCATAGCCGCACCATTCAAATCGCCTGTCCAAACTCCGGAAACCACCAGAACCAAACCTGTCATTGTGCAAATAATGATCGTATCGATAAAAGTTCCCGTCATTGATACCAGCCCCTGCTCAGCAGGCCATTTTGTTTTCGCCGCCGCTGCTACGATCGGAGCACTGCCTAAACCGGCTTCGTTAGAAAAAATACCGCGCGCAATACCACTGCGCATCGCCAGCATAACAGTAGCACCCAAAAATCCACCAGCTGCCGCCGTAGGATTAAAAGCACTTTCAATGATAAGAGCAAATGCTGCAGGTACCTGATCTGCAAATACGATCAGTACTGCCGCTGTAGTAAGCATATAAACTAAAGCCATAAATGGCACTATTTTTCCTGCTACCATCGCGATAGATTTCAAGCCGCCGATGGTTACGATTGCCACCAAAACAGTCAGAATAGCTGCCGTATACATGACCGGGATCCCTATGGAAAGATTAGTGATCTCAACGATAGCATTGACCTGTGTAAAAGTACCGCTGCCTAAACAGGCAACCATCACCCCGAATACCGAAAACATAACTGCCAGAGGTTTATATTTTTTACCAAGTCCCTGTTCAATATAATGCATCGGTCCGCCGGAAATATTGCCGTTGGCATCAACCGTTCTGTATTTCACTGCCAAAACACCCTCGGCATATTTAGTTGCCATACCGAAAAAAGCCGCCATCCACATCCAGAACAAAGCTCCGGGACCACCTGCTTTGATAGCCGTAGCAACACCTACTATATTACCAGTGCCAACCGTAGCTGCCAGAGCCGTGCACAAGGCTTTAAAGCTATTGATATCGCCGTTGCCTGTATTTCTTGCCGTAAAAATCAATTTCAACGCTGTAGGCAGCTTGAGGACCTGTAGCAAACCTAATCTTAATGTCAGTAAAATACCCGTGCCAATAAGCAAAACCATTAACGGCGGTCCCCACACAAAACTATTGATAGTGTTTAAAATATCCATCATTATCCTAGCTCAACCCCTCAAATAAATTAATTTTATTTCGTTGCTATTCCACGAAAATATTAACTAACAATATCCAACAACGTTCTTTATTGTAACACAATCGAAACTTTTTTCAAGCATTCAGACGATTGTATACAAGTATTCTTCTTAGTTCGCCTGCATTTGTGTATACAGTATGCAAGTAGTATTAAAAATAAAGAACAAAAAAGCGCACTAAAAGTGCGCTTTTTTGTTCTTTAGGAGCTATTTGGAAAATGTAAATCAAAACTCACTTTTCCAATCAATGGAAGCCAATATAAAAAGCATCTGAGGTGCATCTTAAAAGCTTCACTTCAACTGTAGATTTTAAATAACCTGTTTTTTCAGTACTTTCAAAATATCCAGTAATTCTTCTGCGGTATATTTGTCTTCTGCCTCTTGAGGTTTAACCTCAGTATTCAAAGTTAAGCCTAAAAGTGCATCAACGCCACAGCTGAAATAATGTGAAAGTCTTAACAAAACTTTTAAATTCACACTCACACGCCCATGTTCCAGATTACTCATATGTGTTTGAGAAATACCAAGTTTTTTCGCAAGCTCTGATTGGGTAACACCTTTACGGATACGCATAATCTTAATGTTTTGTCCGATTTTTACAAAATTGGGTTCTACGCTCATAACTGCCATCTCCTCCCTGAACTGTATAAAATATAATCCCAGAAAATTTTAGAACTATATTTTTATAAAAGCTAAACATCAGGATAAAACCATTTGTTTGCTAGCTTTTCAAAATTAAACCGGTATGCAGATAAACATACCAGAAAATTATTCTGATTTTACTTAAATATCCTTATCTGTCAGTAAAATGCCTGCATCAACATTCAGGACTTGCGCAATCTGCAGCAAAACTGGTACGCTGCACTGTGCTTTCCCGGTTTCTATTTTTGACAGATACGAGCGTGAGATTCCTGCCTCATCAGCTAATTCTACCTGACTTATATTTTTCATTTGTCTGTAATATTGAATTTTTAACCCTAATTGTTTAAATTTTGTCGAAAACATTTAAATCTCCATTTCCATACTAATCCAAGATGTTAATTATTTATCCCTTCTTTGCTATTCTTTATACTTTATTAATATTATTATCACATTTTATTAATATTTAGGTGTTCAGAAATAGTTAACATATGTGTTCTTTAGTGCACAGAAATAAATAAATTATATCTTTTTTATTTTA
>CEAH01046706.1_pt1 | contig 67056 bp, 65 predicted proteins | sample 557571 | NCBI WGS metagenome assembly CEAH01 (sample SAMEA3182092, study PRJEB8094) | gut metagenome | biome: human; feature: gut; material: Stool; isolation source: human stools | place: Canada | collected 2013-11-25
TTGCCGCAGGAGACGATGTGTCCCGTCTCGTCGCCGCGCAGGATCGGCTTGATGCTCAGTACCGTGCCGATGAGCGCCGTCGCGCCGGAAATGCGTCCGCCGCGCTTCAGGTAGGCAAGGTCGTCCACGGTGAAAAACTGGCACATATGGGGTCTGCGCGTGAGCAGCTGCTTTTCGATCTCGTCGAGGCTCTTCCCTTCTTCGATCATGCGCGCGGCTTCCAGCACCTGCAAACCCTCGCCGAGGGATGCGGCGTAGGTGTCGATCGTGACGATCCTGCGCTCGGGGTATTTCTCCGTCAGTTCGCCCGCGGCGATGACCGCGGCCTGCGCCGTGCCGCTGATGCCGCCGGACATACCGACATACAGCACATCGTCACCCGCGGAAAGCGCGCGCGCAAAGTACTTTGCCATCAGGTCAGGATTGACCATCGAGGTCTTGACGACCGCGCCCGTGCGCATCGCGCCGTAGAACGCCGCGCCGTCGAAGTCCGCGTCGTCGGGATAGTCCGTCTCCTTCCCATCCACCGTGTAGGAAAACGGCACGACGGTGATGTGGTATTTTTTCGTCAGCGCGACCGGCAGGTTCGCGGACGTATCGGTGAATAACTGGAGCATGACAAACTTCCCTTCTCGATTCTTTTCCATAAGCGTTATGACAGCTTATCACGCCGGTGGCACTTATGCAAGCAAAAGTGCGGGAAACTTTACATATTGTTCAACATTGTATGCCTTTACGAAAAGAGCAAGTGCTCTCCCACATGGGAGAGCACTTGCGAAATGCCGTTACGCCTGCTCAAAAATGGCCTTCATGCACTTATAGGTCATGTAGCAGTCGAGCTTGGCGACCGTTTCATACGGCGCGTGCATCGACAACACGGGCACGCCCGCATCGAGCGTGTCGATGTTGCGCTGGGCCATGAACTTCGCGACCGTACCGCCGCCGCCTGCGTCGGTCTTGCCCATCTCGGCCATCTGCCAGAAGACGCCGTTGTCGTTCATCAGCTTGCGCACCTTGCCGACGACCTCGGCGCTCGCATCGGACGCGCCGCCCTTGCCGCCGGAGCCGGTGTACTTGCACAGCGCCACACCGTAGTTGACAAACGCCGAGTTGCGCTTGTCGTAAACGTCGGCAAAGTTCGGGTCGTAGGCCGCCGTCACATCCGCGCTCAGGCAGAAGGAATGGGCAAAGCAGTCAGCAAGCGACACGCCCTGCGTGCGGCACATATCGCCCATGAACCACTCAAACGCCTGAGAGAGCATACCGGAAACGCCCTCGGAGCCGATCTCCTCCTTGTCGGCGAAGATGCAGACGGCGGTCTTTTTCGGAGAAACCGCGTCGAAGATGCCCGCAAGCTCTGCATACGCGCAGACGCGGTCATCGTGGCCGTAGGATGCGATGAAGCTGCGGTCAAAGCCGATGTCGCGCGCCTTGCCGGCGGGCACGACCTCGAGCTCGGCGGAGATGAAGTCCTCCTCCGTGATGCCGTACTCCGCGTTCAGATACTGCAAAACGCCGAGCTTGAAGCGGTCGGAGCAGTCCTCATCGGCAAAGGGTCTGCCGCCGAGCAGCACGTTCAGGCTCTCGCTCGGGATGGCCTCGTTCAGGGGCTTTTTGCCCTGCTCGCGGCCAAGGTGCGGCAGAAGATCGTTGATGATGAACTGGGGGTCTTCTTCCCTGCCGCCGATATGGACGTCGACCTTCGAGCCGTCGCGCAGCACGACCACACCGTGCAGTTCGAGGGGAATGGTCACCCACTGGTACTTGCGGATGCCGCCGTAATGATGGGTCTTGAAGTAGGCCATCTCGCTCTCTTCATAGAGCGGGCGGGGCTTTAAGTCCAGACGCGGGGCGTCGGTGTGCGCCGCGCCGATGTTCGCGCCGTGGCTCAGGTCCTCCGTGCCGATGACGGCGAGCATGATGCCCTTGCCGCGGTTGTTGCAGTAGACCTTGTCGCCCGCAGAAAGCTTCATGCCCGCTTCATAGGGCTTGAAGCCTCTCTTCTCCGCCAGCTCGATGCAGTACTCCACGCAAAGGCGCTCGGTCTTTCCGTTGTTGAGGAACTTTTTATAGTCCTCGCAGTAGGCCTCCATCGCCTTTTCGTCCTCCGCGCTCAGACGGTCGTAGCCGTTCTTGGGCGCGTACAGGAGCTTTTCCGCCAGCTTGTTCTTCTCACTCATGTTTTCTTTCCTCCTTGAATTTTTTGATGATCGTATGGATAAAGTCCTCTGCCGCGGCCGCCGCTTCTGCAGCGGTGGGCAGATCGTTTACAAATTCGCAGCCGCACTGTGCGCGGAAGTATTCCGCCGCCTGCTGTGCGGCGATGCGCGCGCGGGCATACTCCTCCGTGATGCCGTCGCGCGCCATGATGCGCCTGACGCGCACCTCTTCTGGCGCAGTCACGGCGATAGTCACGTCGCAGATCGCACCAAGGCCGCACTCGATGAGCTTGATGGCGTCAAGTCCGATGAGCTTTGCATTGCTTTCCGCCATGCGCCGAGCGCACTCGCGCGGGACGTGTGCGCAGACGATGGCGTCCAGCGAGGCAAGCTTTTCCGCATCCTGAAAAACGATAAGGCCGAGCGCGTGCACATCCACCGTGCCGTCCGCTCGGAAGATCGTGCCGCCAAAGGCCGCGCGCAGCGCTTTGCGCAGACTTTCGTCGCTTTCGAGCATTTCATGGTAGATTTTGTCGCAGTCGAGGATGCAGGCGCCCTCCCGCTCAAGGGCATGGAGAAGGCTCGTCTTCCCCGCGCCCGTGCAGCCGGTGATGCCGACGACTGTTTTCCCATCGTCCGAGGCTTCCGTATGGAAGCCCGCGGCCTTTTTGAGGCGGTTTCCGATAGCAAGGCCAAGTCCTTTACTGTCCGGGCACTGCGCCCAGATCTCGCCCACATTCGTCTCGTCGAACGTCCGCAGCGCATCGAACACGTGCTGTGCCTGCGCACGCTTGTCATCGCTCGCGCCAAGGGGATGGACGATGTGTCCGTCGAACAGGCGCGCAAACTCGTCAAAGCAGATGATGCCCGCGTTTTCCCCTGCGTGCGTCAAAAGATAGCGCGCGCTCGCCTTCGCTCCGCCGGTCACGACCGTGACAGGGGCCTTGGGCGCGTAGTGGCGGTATTTCATGCCGGGGGCACGCGGTTTTTCGTCCTCCCCCATTTTCTGCGTCACGGCCTTGTCGACCGTCACCTCGCCCAGCGCGTCCTGAAGACTCTCCAGCGGCAGTCCGCCCGGGCGCAGCAGCTGCGGCGGCGTAACCGTCAGGTCGATGATCGTCGACTCGACCCCTACCTCACAGGGGCCGCCATCGACGATCCCGTCGATCTTGTCCCACATATCCTCGCGCACGTGCTCTGCCGTCGTGCAGCTCGGCCGGCCGGAGGTATTCGCGCTCGGCGCGGCGACCGGCACGCCGGATGCTTCGATGATGGCGCGCGTGACCGCATGGTCGGGGCAGCGCATCCCGACGGTTTCAAGCCCGCCGGTCGTGCGCAGCGGCACACAGGGCTTTTTCTTCAGGATCATCGTCAAAGGTCCGGGCCAGAAGCGCTCGGCGAGCCGGTATGCCGCCTCCGGCACATCCTCGCAGTAGCGCGTGAGCCAGCTTGCATCCGGAATGTGCAGGATGAGGGGATTATCCTGCGGACGGCCCTTGGCCTCGAAAATATGCAGCACGGCGGTCTCGTCAAGTCCGTTCGCGCCAAGGCCGTACACCGTCTCCGTCGGGATAGCCAGAAGTCCCCCGCGGCGCAGAATGTCCGCCGCCTGTGCGATGCGCTCCGCGTCCTCCGCGGTGCGCAGGTCAAACCATTTTGTTTCCAATGCTCTCTCTTCTTTCTTAAGCTTCGGTGCTCTCTCGCAGCTTTTCCGCCTGCTCCTGCATCGTCAGCGCGTCGATGATGGGGTCCAGATCACCGTTCATCACGGCGCCGATGTTGAAATTCTTGTTGTCACCCGTCAGGCGGTGGTCCGTCACGCGGTTTTGCGGAAAGTTGTAGGTGCGGATGCGCTCGTTGCGCATCCCGCTGCCCACCTGCGCACGGCGCTCGCTCGTGATCGCGCCCTCCACGCGCTCGCGCTCGGCTTCGTAGAGCTTGCTTGCGAGCATCGCCATGCACTTCGCGCGGTTTTGGAGCTGGGAGCGCTCCTCCTGACACGAAACGACGATGCCCGTCGGCTTATGGATCAGGCGCACGGCAGAGCTCGTCTTGTTGACGTGCTGACCGCCCGCGCCGGACGCGCGATAGACCTGCATCTCGATATCCTCGGGGCGCAGATCGACGTCGACCTCCTCCATCTCGGGCAGCACCGCGACCGTCGCGGTCGATGTGTGCACGCGCCCGCCGGACTCAGTCTCCGGCACGCGCTGGACGCGGTGGACGCCGGATTCAAACTCGAATCTTGAGTACGCGCCGTCGCCGCTGACGATAAAGTCAGCTTCCTTTACACCGCCCAGTTCCGTGTCGTTGTAGTTCAAAAGTTCCACGCGGTATCCGCGCTTTTCCGCGTACATCGCATACATCCGGTAGAGATCGGCGGCAAACAGCGCGCTCTCCTCTCCGCCCACGCCGCCGCGAATCTCGACAATAACGTTCTTGTCGTCGTTCGGGTCGCGCGGCAGCAGCAGAATGCGCAGCTCGTCAAAGAGCCGCTCCTTTTCCGCCTTGGCGGTATTGATCTCCTCCTGCGCCATGTCGTGCAGCTCGGGGTCTCCCGTCAGTTCCAGCGCCTGCGCGATGTCATCCTCGCACTTTAAGTACGCGCGGTACGCCGCGACCACGGCCTCGAGCTCCTTCTGCTCGCGCGTGAGCGCGCGAAGCTTTTTCGGGTCGGCGTAAATTTCCGGCACCTCGAGCAGCTCTCCGATCTCGTCATAGCGCCGCGCGAGCTGTTTGAGCTTTTCCCACATTATGCGTTCTCCCCCGCCATATAGTCTGCGCAGCTCTTGATGAACTGGTCGCGCCAGAAGTGATAGCCCGCGGAATCGGGGCAGAGCGAGACCTCCGCCACGTGCGGCGTCTGCAAATAGAGGTCCATCTGGCGGAAAACGTCCTTGTAGTCCTGCTCGCTCTTGTGCGTGATGACGTAGGCCGCGTTCTGAATTTCATAGCCGCGGCGCTTCAGAAAGCCGCGGATCACGCTCGAGCAGCGGCCTGCCCACACGGGTGTGCCGAGGATGACGAGCTCGTAGTCCCAGAGCGGCTTCCGGCAATTGGGGCGCGAAACGGCGCTCGTGCGCTTGTGCATCGCATCGAAGCAGCAGCGAAGGTAGCCCAGCGTGCCGCTGCGGTCGACCTTGTCGCGAATTTCCAGGCATTCGCAATCCAGCGCCTCAGCGATCTCCTGCATGGCTTTTTTCGTGTTTCCCGTGCGGGAATAGTAAAGGCATAAAATGTTGTCGTTCATCCTCAGTTTCCTCTCAGCAGGAGCCATCCGGTGGCAAAGGCCTCCCGCACATAGTAGTTGAGCTGTAAGGCGTCGTAATAGGCGCTGCGCGGCAGCGTCGCCGCCACGCCGCAGGCGTTATCCGTTCCGGCGATGCGGCCTGCCCGATAGATATGATAGTCATTCGTCACAAAGGCGAACGTGTCGCCTTCATCAAGCCCCAGCTCTGCCATGATTTTTTTGCTGTAGGCAAAGTTTTCCTGCGTGCTGGTGGACTTGTCCTCGCGGTAAATGCGCTCTTCGTCCACGCCGTGGGCGATGAGCCAGTCGGCCATGCAGTCGGCCTCGGAGATATCCTCCTCCGGCCCCTGACCGCCCGAGCAGATGATGGGGATGTCCGGCTTGTCCGCGATAAAGTCGAGCGCCGCGCGCAATCTCGACGAGAGCATCAGCGACGGCTCGGTGCCGTTCACACCCGCGCCGAGGATAACGACGCACTGCGCGTTTTCCGCCTCCGGGTCGGTGTGCGCATCCCGGATGATGAGCGCTTCAAGCCATGCAAACGCCGCAAGTCCCAGGCACACGAGTGCGAGCAGGATGCGCTTCCCCCACTTGGCCCACGCGCGGTCTTTGTACTGCTCCAGCATCGCAAAGACGATCCAAAGCGCCGTCAGGCACCAGAACAGCAGCCCCGCAAAGCGCACACCGGGAACCGCGCGGCACGCCGCGCCGAGCACGGCGCAGACCGCTGCCGCCGTCCACAGTCTTTTCTGTCTCTTCATGGTATGTTCCTCATTCGCCCGCCTGCGCGGCAAGGCTCTCCCACTTTTCCATCAGCGCGCCGAGCGTCTCCTCGGCCGCTTCCTTCTCCTTATAAATTTCGCTGTAGCGCTCGTAGTCGCCGCCCGCCTCTTCGAGGCGCTGCTCGATCTCGGCGATGGCGGTCTCCTGCGCGGAGATCTCCTTTTCGCAGATGGTCAACTGCCGCCGCGCCTGCTGCGCAGAGCGGTTCGGCTTTGGCTTTTCTGTAACCGTCTTTTCCTTTACAGGCTTTGGCGTGTGGTCGATCTTGTTCTGCGCCTCCAGCGCCTTGACCTGCCGGTAGCGGGCAAAGCCCATCGGATAGTCGGTGATGACGCCGCCCTCCAGCTCCCACACGCGCGTTGCGAAGCGGTTGATGAAATAGCGGTCGTGGCTCACGAACAGGAGCGTCCCGTCGTAGCTTTCCACCGCCTCCTCGATCCACTCGCGCGAGGCAATGTCCAGATGGTTTGTCGGCTCGTCGAGGATGAGGAGATTGACCTCCTCGTCCATTAAAATGCAGAGCTTCAATCGGCTCAGCTCGCCGCCAGACAGCACGCTGACGCTCTTGAAAACATCCTCACCCGTGAAGTGGAAGGCGGCCAAGCGGTTGCGCGCGCTCTGCGGCGTGATGTTGCGCTTGGAGTAGAGCATCGTGTCGACCAGATTCCGCTCCGGCACGTCGAAGGTGACAATCTGCGGCAGGTACGCCGTTTTGACCGAGGGGCCGAACTTGATCCTGCCCTCGTCGGGGTACTCCTCCTCCATCAGCATTTTGATGAGCGTCGACTTGCCTGTGCCGTTGTCGCCGATGAGTGCGATGCGCTCGCCGCCGCGCACCTGCAGGTCCACATCGTGGAAGAGCACGCGGTCGCCAAAGCTTTTTTTGAGCTTTTTGAGCGCGAACACCTCGTCGCCGTAGAATTCCTGCGACTTGAACTGCGCGCTGAGCGCCCGTTCCTTGGTCGGCTTGTCCGTCGTGCGCATCCGCTCGATGCGCTTTTCCATCGACAGCGCGCGGCGATACGTCTTGTCCATGCCCTTGAAGGCGAACATACGCAGCTGCTCGGCGCTCTTTTCCAGCTGTGCGATCTTGGCCTGCTCCTTTTCGTATTGGCGCATCTTTTCGAGATAGCGCCGCTCCTTTTCCACCGCGTAGAAGCTGTAGTTGCCGCTGTAGAACTCGGCCTTGCCGTCGAGCACCTCGATCACGCGCGTGATGGTGCGGTCCAAAAAGTAGCGGTCATGCGAGATGGCGACGACCGTACCCTTGAAGGTCGACAGATACTGCTCCAGCCATTCGATGGCGTGCAGGTCCAGATGGTTCGTCGGCTCGTCGAGCAGCAGGATATCCGTATCCTCCAAAATGAGGCGGCCAAGGTTTACGCGCGTCTTTTCGCCGCCCGAGAGCGTATCGAACAGCCGCTCACGCATCTCCGGCGGGATGGAAAGGCCGTTTGCGACCTTGTTGATCGGCGTTTCCGTGTCGTATCCGCCGAGGCCCTCGAACTTTGCAGAAAGCTCGCCGTAGCGGCGCAGCGTTTCCTCGCTCTCGTCGCCGTTCGCCATCTGCTGCGAGAGGGCGTTCATCTCGTCCTCCATCCGCTGCATCCGCGAAAATGCGCTCTTGAGCACATCCTCGACCGTGTAGCCCTCGGGATACACGGGGATCTGCGAGATGAGGCCGAGCCGCCTCCCCGACGCGATGCTCACCTCGCCCGCGTCGCAGTCGAGCTCACCCGTCAGAATGCGAAAGAGCGTCGTCTTTCCCGCGCCGTTTTTGCCGAGAAGTCCCACGCGCTCGCCCGTGTCGATCTGAAAGGTGATGCCATCCAATATTTTCTTTTCGAGGTCAAAGGACTTCACAAGTCCCGTAACGCTGATGTCGATCATGCTTTGGTCAGTTCCTCTACGATCTTTTCAAAGTGCATGGAATGCGAGGCCTTGACGAGCATCGCCGTTTCCGCCGTGAACGCCGTCCTGACAGCGTCCATCGCCTCGTCCACGCTTCCAACCCACTGCGCAGAGGGGTTCCCTTCTGTAAAGTATTTTGCCCGTGCACCGATTGCGATCACAGTGTCGATGCCGAGTTCTTTTGTGAGTTCTCCGATTTCCCTGTGTGCGCGCTCGGTGAGCTCGCCGAGCTCCGCCATGTCGCCGATGACAGCGATCTTTTTGCCGCCGCCCGCGCCCAGCACGCGCAGCGACGCCGCCATCGACTGGGGGCCCGCGTTGTAGCAGTCGTCGAGCAGACGGCGGTTTTCGGAAAGCGTGATGACGTGCATCCGTGAGCCGGACGGCTCGTAGGATGCGACGCCGCGCTCGATCTCCGCCTTCGTCTCGCCAAGGTATTCGCCGATAGCTGCGGCCATCGCCGCGGAGTAGACCATGTGCTTTCCCGGCGCGGGAACAGAGAGCGCATAGCGCTCCCTTGCCGTCGTCACGGTGCATCGGATGCCGTCGATGCCGAGGTCTTCGACCTCGCTCACGCGGACATTGCAGTGCTCGGATACGCCGCAGCGCAGGATGGTCTGCGGCAGCGTGACGGTATTCAGGAGCTCGTCGTCGCCGTTCAGCACGGCAAGCCCGTCTTTCGACAAATTTTCAAAAATCTCGCACTTGGCCTTCAGAATGTTCTCGCGCGAGCCGAGGTATTCAATGTGCATATCGCCGACGTTCGTAATGACGGCGATATCAGGCTTTACCATCTCGCCGAGGTAGCGGATCTGCCCCGCGCGGTCCATGCCCGTCTCGATCACCGCCGCCTGATGCGCGCGGGAAAGCCCCAAGAGCGTCTGCGGCGTGCCGATCTCATTATTATAGTTGGCCGCGGTCTTGAGCGTATGGAACTTCACGCCCAGTACCGAGGCGATCATTTCCTTCGTTGTCGTCTTGCCGACGCTGCCCGTCACCTGCACAAAGGGGATCACAAACTGCGCGCGGTACCACGCGGCCAGATCCTTGAACGCAAGCAGCGTATCGGGCACCTTGACGTAAAATTTCCCGGGCAGAAGCGTTTCCGGCACGCGCGCGCAAAGGCAGCCCTCCGCGCCGGCGGAAAGCGCCTTTCCGATGTAATCATGCCCATCAAAGCGCTCGCCGACAAGCGGCAGGAACACCTCGCCCGCCTTGATGGTGCGGCTGTCGGTGTTCACGCCGGAGATCTTCGCCGCCGCATCCCCCTGCAAAAGCTCGCCGTGCACCGCCGCGAGCAGTTCCTTTACCGTGATAGCCTCCATTTACAGCCCTCTTCTCTGCTTCATCGACTCTTCGACGATCTTCTCGCACAGCTCCTCGTAGCCGATGCCGACCGCCGCCGCCTCCTGCGGAAGAAGGCTCGTCTTTGTCATGCCGGGCAGGGTGTTGATCTCAAGGAAGTACGGCGTGCCGTCGGGCGTGACGATGAAGTCCGCGCGGGAATAGACGCTCAGACCGATCAGGCGGTAGACCGTTTCGGTCGCGCTGCGCACGCGCATCTCCCAGTCCTCGGAGATGGGCGAGGGGCAGATCTCCTCCGCTGCACCGGCCTGATATTTGTTCGCGTAGTCATAAAAGCCCGTCTTCGGGATGATCTCGATGGACGGCAGCGCCTTGCCCGCAATAATGCCGACCTGGATCTCGCGGCCTTCGATGTACTGCTCGAGCACGACCTGCGCGCCGAACTGCAGGCACTCCTCGAGCGCCGCCTTGAGCTCTGCGCCCGTGTGCGCGATGGAAACGCCGACGGACGAGCCGTTGGCGACCGGCTTGACGACGCACGGGAGCTTCGTTTCCGACACAAGGCGCGCGATATCGCCCTCGGTATAGCGCACGGTGCGCCACTGCGGTGTGATGACATATTCCGACACCAGCCGCTTCGTCAGGTCCTTATCCATGGCGATGGCGCTGGAGAGATAGCCCGCGCCGGTATAGGGAATGCCGAGCAGATCGAACGCCGCCTGCACGCGTCCGTCCTCGCCGCAGGTGCCGTGCAGCGCCAGAAATACGACGTCCGCCTTGGCGCACACGTCGAGCACGCCGGGGCCGAACATACTGCGGCTTTGGTCCTTGCGACTTGCGCGCACGGCGGCAAGATCAGGCTCCGCCTCGGCCACGGAATAGTCGCCGCAGAAGCCGTCCGGCGCGTCAAAAACGTCTTCGAGCTTACCGTCGTAATCCTCAAAGCCCATAAACATATCCACTAAAATCGCCTGATGCCCGCGCGAGCGCAGTGCGCGGCAGATCTTGTTGCCGCTCGAGAGCGACACATTGCGCTCCATGCTCAGTCCGCCTGCTAAAACAACGATACGCATATCGTTTTCCTCCTTATTCTTGAAAGGGACGTCTCCGCCCCCGTTTATCCATACTATACTAATTTATACTTTACCACAGCTTTTTCCCAAATACAAGCAAAAGAGAGCGGTCCGAAAACCGCTCTCTTTTGTCTGCTTTTCTCACTTTTCTCTCTCATCCGAAGATGCCGGAGAGCAGACCGCCCTTTTCCGCGCGGCCATCCTTGAGCGTCATCGCCGCGCTGAGCATCTCCGCCGCCTGCGCGCGTGTCACACCAGATCGCATCTCGTCGGCGGAAAAGCGTCCGCTCTCGATCACGCTGACGGACTGCAAATTCGCCACCGCCTGCGCGCACCAGGCATTTTCCGCATCCTGCGCGTCGTAATCCGAGAGGTCGACGTCCGTCACGCGCAGCAGCCGGTTCAGCACGACCGCCGCTTCGTTGAGCGAGATGGCGTCGTTCGCGCGGAAGGCCACCCCCTCCGCCGTGCTGACGCCCGACACCACGCCCGCGTTCAGCGCGCTCACGGCGTAGCCCTTCGCCCAGGTCGGAATGCCCGCATCGTCGCAGAAGCCGGTCATCTGCACGTCCTCCGCGCTCACGTCCATCGCCGCGAGCGCCATCGCGACAAATTCACCGCGCGAGAGCGTGCGCTCGGGCTCAAAGAAATAGCTGTCTCCGATCTTCGCGCCCACAAACACACCGTGCTCAGCGAGGTCGACCGCCGCCGTGTGCGCGCGGCTGCCGCCCATATCGGCATAGCAGACGCCGCTCGACGCCTTTTCGATCGTGACGCTCACCGTGGCGGGCAGCGAGGTGTTGCCGCAGGCGTCGCTCGCCGTGTAGGTGAAGCTGTCCGACCCCAGCTTGCCGCCCGGCGTGTAGACAAAGCCGAGGCCGTCCTCCGTCAGCGCGACGCTGCCCTTTTTCGGCTCCTGTGCGATGGCAAAGGTCATCTCGTCCCCCTCGTTGTCCACCGCACGGAACACGCCCTCATACGGCACGCCGCGGTAGGCCTTGATCGTCAGATTTTCTGCCACAGGCGCGCCGTCTGCGGCTTTCACCTCTTCCTTTCCCCTGCCGAACAGCGCATCGGCGCTCTGCATCGGCACAAGGGTCAAAAGCAGCATCGCCATCACAAACGGCAGCGCGCGCCAGAGTTCCTTTCGCTTTTCCATATTGAAACAGTCTCCTTCCAAATAAAGCTTGCGGGGTTATTGTTTGTCGGCCAGCAAAAAGTATGCAAAATTGGATTTTTGCAGCGCAAAGCGCTGCCGACTGCCCCACGCGGCGTGGGGACGAAACAAGGAGGGGTATCTCTTTTTGAAAAAGAGATACCCCTCCCTTTGACCCACCCAGAGAAAATTCCATTGGCAGTCTCGAGCTCGAAGGAGTGCGGCGCCTGGGGAATGAGAGCCTCTGCGTGGCGGCATTGCTTCGCTCGCCGCCATTGGTTTTGCTATACGATTTGCCTCTGCTTCTTGCATCCGCTGCCGCTCTCGAATCTGAGCGTAGGTGCGGTGTAATCACCTTCTGCCGATAGTGCCAACAAACGCGGCGAGCGAAGCAATGCCGCCTTGGTAGGCACTCGCAAGGCTGATAAAATCCAAAGTAGACGGAGATTGCGGAAGACTGCCGACACGCAGGAAGAGCGGCAGCGGGGATAGGAGAAAGTCAAATCGTATAGATACAAAAAACAGCAGGCACCCGATTCCGCAGGCTGCGCAGCTCTTCAAGCCCCCGACTGCCAATGCGGGGGTCGAGGGGGACGCCCCTCGCCTTTCTCTGGGGGATCTAAAGGGGGTATTCTCTTCGGAAAGAGAATACCCCCTTTGTCACGCAGCAGCGCCGTCGGCGCTGCCCTCCCCCCCGCGCGGCGCGCGGGAAAAACGCGGAGAATTTTTCAAAAATCTATTGACTTTTTCAAAGTCAGAAGTTATACTTGAACAGCCGCTTTGAATGGGCACAAAGTTTCGGAAGGTTTCGAGACTTTTCGAACGCCCCCGACAGCGAGTCCGTAATTAAGGAAAGAGGTGCAAGCAATGCAAGCGATCATCGTTACCGGCGGTAAGCAGTATGTCGTGAACGAGGGCGACACCCTGTTCATCGAGAAGCTCCCCGTCGAGGCGGGCGACGCCGTTACCTTCGATCAGGTTCTGGCGATCGTCGACGGCGAAAACACCAAGTTCGGCACTCCCGTGGTGGAGGGCGCGAAGGTGGAGGCCACCGTTGTCAAGAACGGCAAGGGCAAGAAGGTCCGCGTCTACAAGTACAAGGCCAAGAAGGGCTATCACAAGCGTCAGGGTCATCGTCAGCCTTATACCAAGGTTGAGATCGGCAAGATCTCCGTCTAAGGCATGACCACTGTTACATTCCTCACTGAGGGGAAGCGCATCATCGGTTTTGATGCTAAGGGCCACAGCGGTTACAGTGAAGAGGGCAGTGATATCGTCTGCGCGGCAGTCACAAGTGCGGTCCGCCTTGTGGAAAGCACCGTGAACGATGTTTTAGGCCTCGCCGCTTCCGTCAAGGTCCATGAACGCTCCGGCGCTGTGGAATTCCGGCTCCCCGGCGGTCTGTCCGCCACGAACGAGAGCACCTGTCAGGCTCTTTTAACGGGTTTGATGCTGCTCTTTTCCGAGCTGCACAGCGAATATCCGGATAATATCGAAGTCATGGAGGCGTAAGTCTCCTGTTCCGATCATCTTACAGAAAGGATGGCAAATCACCATGCTGAACATCGGTCTTCAGTTTTTCGCCCACAAGAAGGGCGGCGGCTCCACGAAGAACGGCCGCGACTCTAACGCCAAGCGTCTTGGCCCCAAGCGCGCTGACGGTCAGTTCGTTCTCGCCGGCAACATTCTTGTGCGCCAGCGCGGCACCCACATCCATCCGGGCGTCAATGTCGGTATCGGCTCTGACGATACTCTCTACGCCAAGGAGAGCGGCGTGCTCCGTTTCGAGCGTCTCGGCAAGGATCGTAAGCAGGCTTCTGTTTACCCCGCCGAGTAATTGCACAACGAAGAGCCTCGAGCGAATGCTCGGGGCTCTTTTCTTTACTTTTCCGCAGGAGGTCATTTTCTATGCTCAAGGCAGTTCTTATGGATATCGACGACACGCTGCTCGACTTCGGCAAATGCGCTGAGCAGGCCATGCGCGTCGGCTTTGCCGAATGGGGGCTCCCCTTCGGCGATTCCACCTACCGGACATTCACGCGCATCAACGACGGTCTGTGGCGCATGATCGAGCGCGGGGAGCTCACGACGCAGCAGCTTTTTGCGTTCCGCTGGAACCGCATCTTCGACGCGCTCGGGATCCGGGCCGACGGCGCTGCATTCGAGCAGCGTTTTCTGGACCTTCTCTACGAAACGGCCATTCCCGTCGACGGCGCGGCGGATATCTGCCGCTATCTCAAAGAGAAATACATCCTCTGCGCAGCGAGCAACGCCTTTCACGACCAACAGCTCAACCGGCTGAAGATGGCGGGGCTTCTCCCCTTCTTTGACCATGTGTGCATCTCGGAATCGCTCGGCTATCGCAAGCCGGAAACGGCGTTTTTCGACGCCTGCCGCGCATTCCTCCCCGGCGTCGCCGCGGATGAGTGCGTCATGATCGGCGACTCGCTGACCGCCGACATTTCCGGCGGCAAGGCGGCCGGCATGAAAACGATCTGGTACAACCATACGCGCCGCCCCGTTCCGGAGCATTGCGAGGCCGACCAGATCGTCGAATCGCTGCCTGAATTAAAGAATCTGCTGTAGCTCAGGAAATCAATTCCGCACCGACGCTGTACTCCCAACCGCTGTCGCCGCGAGAGGCCGTACATTTTGTAAAGTGGTACGCGCCGAGCGGCGAGCGCCACTTTCCGGCGCTGAAGCAGACAGACGCGCCGTTGTCCTGCGTCTCCTCCGGCGTGACGGTGAAGAGCAGCCCGTTCGTGAACGAATAGACTGTGCTGCCGTTCTCCAGCTTTTCGCCCGTGAGGTAGCCTTCCTCGCGCAGCTCGTCGAAGGTCATCGTCAGGCCCTGCACGCCGTGCTTCTGCGCAAACGCATAGGCGATCGCCGCCTTTTCGCCGGCGGTCAGTCCGTCGGGTGCCTTGCTCAAATCAACGCTCACGAGTTCTGCGCCGCCATTGAGCCCGTCGTCCGCGTTCCACAAGTCCTCCAGCACCTGCAAATAGAGACCGCAGAGGTTATACCTCGGGTCCGCCTCGCGCGAGAATGACACGGCCACCACCTGCGCAAACCGCGCAGGGTTCGTCTCCTGCACGCCGCCGGTATACCACACCTCGGCGCTCATACCGCTCTCCACCTGGGAAGCGTCGATGCTGCCGCCGTCCAGATAAAGCGTCAGCCCGTCAAGCGGCAGAGTGTAGACCTCTGTCTCCCCCGCTAAAATGAGCGTGCCGTCCGCGGCATCGCCCACCACGCGCAGCGTCATCGTGTCCGCGCCCGCGTGCTGCGGCTCGGGGCCGGTGCCTTCCTCTCCGTCCTTCCGATCGCCGCCCTTCGTGCAGGCCAGCAGCACCGCCGTCGCAGCGACGACCATCATCAGTGCAAGCAGTCTTTTCAACTCTTCCGCTTCCTTTCCCGTCGTATCTTCTTTCTTTGACGGAAAGGCGCGGCAAAAAGTTCCCGGATCTCCCCGACATTTTCTTTTTTTGTGAAGCTTTCCGTTTTTCTTGACGAATCGTCAAAAAACGGGTAAACTATTTGTTCAGGAATAACAAGGATCTAAGGAGGTGCCAACATGGCAGCATCTTTTATTGATAAAGCGCGCATCTTCTGCCGCGCGGGTAAGGGCGGCAACGGCGCGGTGGCGTTCCACCGCGAAAAATACGTCTCCGCGGGCGGTCCCGACGGCGGCGACGGCGGCAACGGCGGCAATATCGTCCTCGTCGTCGACGACAATATGTCCACGCTGATGGACTTCCGCTACAAGCGCAAATACGTCGCCGAGACCGGCATGGACGGTCAGGGCGCGCGCAAGTTCGGCAAGCAGGGCAAGGATCTCACCATCCGCGTGCCGCGCGGCACCGTTGTGCGCGACGCGGAGAGCAACGAGATCATCAAGGATATGTCCGATTCCGAGCCGTTCATTCTCTGCCGCGGCGGAAAGGGCGGCTGGGGCAACGCCCACTTTGCAACGCCGACGCGTCAGGCTCCCCGCTTTGCCAAATCCGGTCTTGAGGGCGAGGAGCACGACGTCGTGCTCGAGCTGAAGCTGCTCGCGGACGTCGGCTTGATCGGCTTCCCGAACGTCGGCAAGTCGACGCTTCTCTCCGTCGTATCCAAGGCACGCCCCAAGATCGCCAACTATCACTTCACCACCCTCTACCCCAACCTCGGCGTCGTGTACGTTGACGAGGGCGTTTCCTTCGTCATGGCGGACATCCCCGGCATCATCGAGGGTGCGGCCGAGGGCGCGGGCCTCGGCCACGACTTCCTGCGCCACATCGACCGCTGCCGTCTGCTCGTCCACGTGGTCGACGTCTCCGGCAGCGAGGGCCGCGATCCGATCGAGGATTTCGACGCCATCAACGCAGAGCTCTCGCAGTACTCGCCCGATCTCGCCACCCGCCCGCAGATCGTTGTCGCCAACAAGACCGACATCATGGAGGATGCGTCCCTTCTTGAAAAGCTGCGCGCACACGTCGAGCCGATGGGCTATCCCCTCTTCGCGCTTTCCGCCGCGTCGCACACCGGCACGCGCGAGCTCGTGCTCAAGATCGCCGAAAAGCTCTCCTCGCTCCCGCCCGTCACAGTCTACGAGTCCGAGTATGTCCCCAAGCCCGTCAAGATCGACGCGAGCGAGCCGCTCAAGATCACCGTCGAGGACAACACCTACATTGTCGAAGGCAAGTGGCTTGAGCGCCTGATGAGCAACGTCAACTTCGGCGATTATGAGAGCCGGATGTTCTTCGACAAGATGCTGCGCGAAAACGGCGTTTTCCAGCAGCTTGAGGACCTTGGCATCAAAGACGGTGACATCGTCAGCATGTACGAGCTCGAATTTGAGTATCAGCACTAATTTCTTTTGGGAGATGATCTCATGTCCATCAGCCTGTGCGAGGACTGCGTTTATTACAGCTATGATGAAGAGTCCGACAGCTACTACTGTGACGAGCAACTCGACGAGGACGAGATGTCATCGTTCCTGCGCGGCAAGCTGACCGCCTGCCCCTTCTACCATCCGGGCCAGAGTGACTACTACCTCGCCGGAAAGCAGTGACTTCTATCAAAAAGGAACGCACTCATTTGAGTGCGTTCCTTTTCTCTTTATCCGCTTTATCTCTTTCCGTGCGAGCGGAGGTCAGTCCTCCGCTGAAAAAGTCACTCCCTTGCGCCGGGCAGAAAGCGCTGCTCGACTTCTTCCGCGCTCATCTGTCCGCCGGAAAGCTCCGTGAGCGCGGCGGAGAATTGTTCCACCTTCCCCACTGGCAGCAAAAAGCTCAGCGTCACCGCCGCGCCGTAGTCGCTCGACTCGATGCGCCCCTTGTGACCTTCAATGAGCAGCTTCACGCGCTCGAACATCGGGTACGGGCACTCGAGCAGCAGCACGGAAAAGGGCTGCATCCGCGCCTTGCCCGCCTTGTCGAGCGCATCCTTGGCCGCTTTTGCGTAGGCGCGTGTCAGCCCGCCCGCGCCGAGCAGGATGCCGCCGAAGTAGCGCGTCACGATGCACACGACGTTTTCGACGTTTTCGCGCTGGAAGACGTTCAGCATCGGCTGCCCCGCCGTGCCCTGCGGCTCGCCGTCGTCGCCGTAGCGGACGGTGCCGTCGTGCAGGACGAAGCACCAGCAGTTGTGGCGCGCGTCGTAGTATTTCTTCTTCATCTCGTCGATGCGCGCGCGTGCCTCCGCCTCCGTCTCCACCAAAAAAACGTGGCTGATGAAGCGCGAGCGCTTTTCTTCAAACTCGCTCTCCGCGCTCTCGTATGGGACAAGGTACTCTGTCATGGGTTCAATGTTCCTTTCAGCGGGTTTTCTCCCACTTTTCTTTCGTGAGAGCGTAAAAAAGCGTCGGCCGCAGCGCATCGTCCACAGGCGCCGGCCTTTCACAGGTCAGCTGATAAGAAAAGCCACACTTTTCGATCACGCGCTTTGACTTTTCATTGCCGGCATAGTGCGAACACCAGACCCGCTGTGCGCCTTTATCCTCAAAGCAGTACCTCAGCAGCTCTCGCACGGCTTCGGGGATAAGCCCCTGACCCCAGAACGGGCGACCGATCCAGTAGCCGATTTCCGGCTCATTCCCGATTTCCGGCGCTTCCGTCGGAAACACGCCGATGGAGCCGACAGGCTCGTCGGGCCGTTCCTTCAAAATGACCGCAAACGTGTCCGGCTCCGAGAGGGCGGTTCGGATGATCTCGCGGGAGTTCTCCACGCTCGTATGCGCCGGCCAGCCTGCGGCGGGGCCGACAAACGGATCCCTCGCGTATCGATAGCAGCTCTCCGCGTCGCTCTCGCACCACGGACGCAGGAGAAGGCGCGTCGTTTCAAACGTCATTCCTCCCAGTCCTCCTTCGGCTCGCGGTAGCCCTCGATATAGTCCTTGACCTGGCCGATGACGCGCGGCACGCAGGTAGCCACGATGTCGATGGTCTCGCCATATTTGACGGATTCGACTTTTGCCTCGCGATAGAGCATATCGAGAAGGCCGCCCTTGTCGTAGGGCAGGTGGATCGTCACGCGGCGCGTGCCCTTGTCGAGGAGCTTGTCGATGCGCGCAAGCAGCTCGTCGACGCCCTCGCCGGTCTTGGCGCTGATATTGACGCTGTCCTCCCCGTGCGGGCGGATATCGCCGAAGTAGAGATCGGACTTGTTGTACACGCGCAGGCACGGGATCTGCTGCGCGCCCAGCTCTTCGATCAGCTCGTCGACGATCTGCGCCTGCTCGAGCCAGTGCGGGTCGGAAATGTCGATGACGTGCAGCAGAAGATCGGCGTATTCGAGCTCCTCGAGCGTTGCCTTGAACGCCTCGACCAGCTGGTGCGGGAGCTTGCGGATAAAGCCGACCGTGTCGGAGATGACGACATCCAGCGTGTCGGACACCGTGAGAAGACGCGTCGTCGTATCCAGCGTGTCAAACAGGCGGTTATTCGCGGGAATGCCCGCACCGGTCAGCGCGTTCAGCAGCGTCGATTTGCCCGCGTTCGTGTAGCCGACGATGGCGACGACGGGAATTTCATTCTTGCTGCGGCGGTCGCGCTGCGTGGCGCGCACGCGCCGCACTTCTTCCAGGTCCGCCTTCAGCTTGTCGATCTTGCGGTGAATATGGCGGCGATCGGTCTCAAGCTGCGTTTCGCCGGGGCCCTTTGAGCCGATGGGACCCTTGCCCGATGTGCCCGCCTGACGCTCCAGATGCGTCCACATACCAATGAGGCGCGGCAGCAGATACTGATACTGCGCCAGCTCCACCTGAAGCCTGCCCTCCTTCGTCTTTGCCCGCTGAGCGAAGATATCAAGGATGAGTCCGCTGCGGTCGAGCACCTGCACACCGAGCTCCTCGCTCAGAACGCGCATCTGCGAGGGCGAGAGGTCGTTGTCGAAAATGACCATCGTCGCCTCCTGCGACTTGACGAGCTCGCGGATCTCGGCGACCTTGCCCTCGCCGATGAAGGTGTGCGGATTGGGCGAGGGCAGCGTTTGTAAAACCACGCCGACGCTGACGCCGCCCGCCGTTTCGACGAGCGCGCCCAGCTCTTCCAAGCTCTCCTCGTCCGCGTTTTCCTTTTTATCGAGCCGCGGCGAGGAAAGGCCGACTAAAATCGCCCTGTCGCGCGGCGCGGTATTCTCTTTCAGTTCTTCCATAGCTTCTCCTTATCGCGCCGAAATCGGCGCTGTACAAATCATTTTTATTATAGTGTATTTTCCGCCAAAAGAAAAGGCAAAAACGCTTTTCATTGACATTTCCGCCCCTTTCATGTGAAAATAGGGCGGACGCAACCTCAGGTTGACAAAAAGAAACGCCCGGTTGGTGGTGTTTTCTCCCGTTTTCCTGCTATGCTTTTCCTGCAAAGGCGCAGTGCACGGCGTCGAACGCAGCAACATTTCCCCAAGGAGGAACCTTTCATGGAACTATATGAAAAGCTCTACGAACTGCGCCGCGCGAGCGGTATGTCGCAGGAAGAGCTGGCGGAGAAGCTCGGTGTCTCGCGCCAAGCCGTCTCCAAATGGGAGAGCGGCGCCACGCAGCCGGAGCTTCCAAAGCTCATCGAGCTGAGCAAGATCTATCAGGTCTCCGTCGACGCGCTTTTGAGCCTTGAGCACGCCAAGGAGCCGCAGGACAGTTCCCCCGCCGCTCCCGCCGCCGAGGGTGCATCGCGGGACACGGCCGAAGACGCTCCACCGGCAAAGCCCGACTTTCGCACCTTCTGCGCGCAGCATAAGAAGAGCATCGGCGGCGCGGTCGTGGCGCTCGCCGCGCTCATCGCCGTCGGCGCGCATTACAACGACCGCATCAATGCCCTCAACACGCAGGTAAACGACCTGCGCAGTCAGCTCTACAACGTGCAGAACAACCTCTCGAACCAGATCGCGGGCATCAACGATAATATCCAGAATATTTTAGCATCTGAGGCAAGCCTCATCCGGCAGTTCGACTACGAGGTAACGGATGTAGACCTGAAAAAGCAGGTGTGCACGCTTTCCCTTTCCCTCCTGCCCAAGACCACCCCCAAGGGACTGACGGCTTCCGTTGTGCTCTTCGACAGGGGAAACGCCTCTGTGCTTGACAGCAGCTACGCTCGCTACAGCGCATCGCTTACGCAGGATTCGTTCGGCGTGTTCCGCGGAGAGGTGACTGTGCCGTTGAGCGATCAACTCGATGCTTCCGTATCCCTCGATTCCGGCACAGAGGTGCAAACGCAGCCACTTGATCCGATCTGCTCGCTCAAATCAGATCTTTTCCCTCAGCTCACGTTCTTCTCCAATTTTTCGGAAAGCTATACATACCACAGCGGACGTGAAGCCTTGACGGAAACCGCCACATTCCGTACCGCAGATAAACTTCCGATCTGCTGCATTAACATGGGCGCTCTTTCTGACTTCCCGCCCAGCAGCGTCTTCCTCACCTATACAAGAAGCGGCAAGGAGCTGGCGCGTGTCCCCCTCACCGCTATGACTGAGGAGGAGTACAATGACTACTCCCCCAGCAGCTCATCTCCTGCCACGGCAGCAAGCTCGGACTCCTCCCGCAGCACACTGAATGATGTCTACTACCTCATCTATACTGAAAAGGCCCCCTATGACAACTATGAGCTGAGCTTTCCGCTCACAGCTGACTGGCTCATCTGTACGCTGACCGTGGAGCTTTCCGACGGTACAATGCTCAGCGCGCGGCTAAATCAGCTGTGCGCGACCGAAGATGGCAATTATGATGGTCAGAACTATTACTCCAGCGAGGCCCCTATTTTCTCGATCATCTTCCCTGAGGACGCATCGTAAAAGGACGCACAGACAAAGAAAAAAGCAGCTCTGCCGTAGCAGAGCTGCTTTTGTGATTGAATTAGTTCAGGCCGAACTTCTTGTTGAACTTGGCAACGCGGCCGCCGGTATCGACCAGCTTCTGCTTACCAGTGAAGAAGGGGTGACACTTAGAGCACACTTCTACCTTGATGTTCTGCTTGGTAGAACCTGTCTCAATCACATTACCGCAGGCGCAAGTAATAGTAGTCTGCTGATAATTGGGATGGATTCCTTCCTTCATTGCTCGTGTTCACCTCTTTCTGATCCAAATGTACTTTTCTAAAAAAGCCATATAGGATATTACCACGCTTTGTGTCAAATTGCAAGAGAAATTTTCTCCCTTTTTGATCATTTCTCATTCTTTTGCTCCACCTGTCACAGAGCCGCTCCCCGTTTTTCCCTTTTATCCCCCGGCTCCCTCTTTACTTCTGCTCTTCTTCGACGTATAATAAGTGTTACCGCGCTTTTGCGCGAGAGCGCAGAGAGAAGGGTCCATCCCATGTCAAAAAACGTCTTCCTGCGGGGGCTCCGTGACGGTGTCCCCATCGGGCTTGGCTATTTCGCCGTCAGCTTCGGCATCGGCATCAGCGCGCACAGCGCGCATTTGAGCGTATTCCAAGGCTTTTTGCTGAGCTTTCTGAACAACGCCTCATCCGGCGAGTACGGCGGCATCACCATCATCGCGTCCGATTCCGGCCTTCTTGCCATGGCCGTTATGATGCTGGTCGTCAACGCGCGTTATCTTTTGATGAGCTGCGCGCTCAGTCAGCATCTCTCGCCCGATACGCCCCTGGGCTGGCGTATGCTCCTTGCCTACGACCTCACGGATGAGATCTTCGGGCTTGCCATCGCCCAGCCGGGATATCTTGACGTGTGGTATTACGTCGGCGCGATGTGCGCCGCCATGCCGGGCTGGAGTCTCGGCACCGTGCTCGGCGTGCTGATGGGCGATCTCATGCCCGTATGGGCCGTGAGCGGCTTTTCGGTCATGCTCTTCGGAATGTTCCTCGCCATCATCATTCCCGTCGGCAAGCAGAATCGCATCGTGCTCGGCTGCATCGCCGCAAGCTTCCTCTGCGGCTGGCTCGCAAGCGTCCTGCCGCTCACGCGCGAGCTGTCCGAGGGAATGCGCATCCTGATCCTGACCATCGTCATTTCGGCGATCGCGGCCCTTCTGTTCCCGCACAGTGAGGAGGATCTTGTCGCATGAAAACATATCTGTATCTCTTCGTGATGGCGCTCACGACCTACCTCATCCGCGTTCTGCCGCTCACGCTCATCCGCAAGCCCATCCGCGACCGGTTTCTCCGCTCGTTTCTCTATTACGTGCCCTATGTCACGCTCGCGGTGATGACCTTCCCCGCCATCATGACGGTCACGCAGTCGCCCATCGCGGGCGCGGCGGCGATGCTCGTCGGCATTCTCGCCGCCTGGCGCGGGCTTGCGCTCTTCCCCGTCTCGCTTCTCTGCTGCGCGACGGTGTTTATCCTGGAATTTTTCCTTGTATGATCTGATTTTGTCAAAAGGGCCTCCGCCTTAAGCGGAGGCCCTTTTCCTTTTCACAGCCGCAGCGCCTCTCCGACGGAGAAGAAATACAGCACCCTTTCCCTGACTGTTTTCCCCGTCACGCGTGAAAGCGCCATCGAATACGCCTCGAGCTGAGGGCGATAGCGCTCGGCCCGCGCGCTCATTTCCGCGCGCGTCACGTGGTCGGTCTTGAAGTCCACGACCACGAGCGCGCCGTCCTCTTCAAAAAAGCAGTCGACCACGCCCTGCAAAAGCACCTCATCGTCCGAGTCCACATCCGCAAACTCCCGCACGGGCCGCAGCAGCGAGAAGCGGTACTCCCGCTCGACCCGCTCGCTCGCGCGGATGCGCGCAGCCAGCGGACTCTGCAAAAATCTCATGAGCGCGCGCACATCCACCGCCTCGGCCTGCTCGTCCGTCAGCTTGCGCTGCGCACGCATCGTCTCGAGCTGTGCGCGAATGCCCGCTTCGCCGCCCTGCTCCGAAAAGTCGAGGTATTGCAGCGCCAGATGGATGGCCGTTCCGCGCTCCGCACCCGTGAGCTTTTGCTCCCCCGCGAGGAAGCGCGGTTTCGTCAGGCTGCGCAGGCGCGGCGGCAGCACCGTATTTTCGGAGATCTCCTCATCCAGCGCGCGGCCCTTGAGCTGCGTCGCCGTGAGCTTTGCGGGCAAAAGCGTTTCCGCGCGATGGGGGTATTCATACTCGATCGCCCGCGTATCCACCGGCAGCTCCGGCGCGCGCGTCGGCTCTTCGGCCGCCGTGTCCTTCTCGGGCGCAGGGCTCAGCAGCTCCTCCCCCTCGTGTACGCGCACGACCCACGGCGTTTCATCCGCAAAGACGCGGCCCTCGCCGTTCTGCCCCGCAAGCGCGCGCAAGGGCGCCGCCTCGCTGCGCTGCAGGAGCGGCAGCATGAGCCAGTCGCCCATGCACTTGCCCTCGTCCACTGCCTCCGGCAGCACGGGGCACGCGCTCACCGCCATCAGATCGGCGACGCGGCTGCGCGCGTTTGCCTGCGTGTGGACCATGACGAGCTTTTCCTTTGCGCGCGTCATCGCCACATACAGCACGCGCAGCTCCTCCGCCTTCGCTTCGCGGCGCAGCGTGCGCTCGATCGCCTGCCGCGCACTCGTCGGGTACTGGATGCGCCTTTTCGTATCCACGCACACCGGCCCCAGTCCCAGCTGCGGATGCACCAGCACCGAGGTCTGAAAGTCCATGTTGCTGAAGCGTCGCGCAAGATCCGTCAGAATGACCACCGGAAACTCAAGGCCCTTCGACTTGTGGATGGACATGATGCGCACGCCGCCGGCGGCGTGCTCCACCTGCGGCGCGGCGGCCTCGCCGCTTGCAAGCTGCTCGCGCAATGCGCTGACGAAGGAGAAAAGCCCCTGGTGTCCCGTGCGCTCATAATTTTCGCACAGCTGCAAAAAGGCCAGCAGGTTTTCCTTCCGCGCCGCGCCGCCGTCCATCGCGCCGAACACGGCGAGCACGTGGCAGCGGCGGAAGATCTCGTCCAGCAGCTCCCGCACACGCAGCGACGCCGCCTGTTCGCGCAGCGCGCGCAGCGACGCAAGAAAGCTCCTGCTCTTCTCCGTGTCGTCCAGCAGCAGCGCGTCGTAAAAGTCGCCCGTCTTCTGCTTTGCGCGCACTGCCGCGAGCTCGTCGGCCGTAAAGCCGAAGAGCGGCGAGCGCAGCACCGACAGCAGCGGCACGTCCTGACGCGGATTGTCGATGACCTGCAAAAAAGCAAACAGCACCGCGATCTCCGTCGCGGCAAAAAAATCCTCACCCGCGTCGGCCGCACAGCGGATGCCGCGCGCCTCCAGCGCGCGGCGATAGTCCAAAAGGCGCGTGCTCGGTGAGCGCATCAAAATGACGATATCCTCCTCGCGCACGGGCCGCAGCTCCCGCGTTTTCTCATCCTGTACAGGAAATTTACTTGTCAGCATATCATGGATATAGTCCGCAGCGAACGCGGCCTCGGCCTCGCTCGCCCGCACGCGCTGCCCGCCCGCCTGCACGGGCACGTCCAGCAGATGGAACTCCGCGCCGCAGCGATTGGACGGCACGTAATTCGCGCCGGGACGCAGCATCTCATCCTCACCATAGTCCAGCTCGCCCATTTCCGCGGAAAGGACATTCGTAAAGATGAAGTTCGTCGCCTCCAGCACCTCCTTGCGCGAGCGGAAGTTGCGCGAAAGCAGCAGCTTCGCGCTCTCATGCTCTCCCGCCTGCGCAAGCGGCGGCCAGGTGTTGTAGTGCTGCAAAAAGATGCGCGGGTCGGCCAGACGGAAGCGATAGATGCTCTGCTTGACGTCTCCGACGGTGAACAGGTTTTCTCCTTTACAGGATATCGCGTCAAAGATGCGATTCTGCACCTCGTTGGTATCCTGATACTCGTCCACCATGATCTCGCGGTAGCGCGTGCTCACAGTCCGCGCAAGCTCCGTCGGCGTGCCGTCTTCTTCGATAAGCAGGCGGATGGCCTCGTGCTCCTGGTCGGAAAAGTCCGCCGCATTGCGCCGGCGCTTTTCCTCGTTATACCGGCGGGAAAACTCCGCTGTCAGATCGATGAGCGCGAGCATCGCCGGCGCCATTGTGCGCAGATCCTCCGCCGCCTCGCCGGACGATGCGTTAAGCAGCTCGCCAAAGCCCTTGACCGCCGCCTTGCAGCCGTCCCACAGGGCCTTCATGCGCATTTTGAGCTCGCCGCCGTCGCTGTCCTTCACAGGCGCGAGGCGCGGGAACGCGATGCTCACGCCGCGTGCGGCGTCCCAGCCCTCGTCCGCCTTTGCTGTGAGCGCCTCGAGCTGGTAGGAGACATCCAGAAACGCGGGCGCGTACTTTTGGTTCAGCGCATCGTTCTGCGTCATCTCCTGTGCCGCCGTCTGCATCAGGCGCTGCCAATGGCGCGCCTTGCGCCGCACCTCGTCGAGTAAAATTCTGCCGTAGGGCGTCTTTTCGATCCTGTCCGGCACCTCGCTCCACAGCGTGCGCTGCGCATCCAGCCATTTGTCCTCATACGGCTGGGCCTGCAGCTTTGCGTGCAGCTCGAGCACCAGCGCCTCGAGCGCGCTGTCGTCGCGCCCGGCACCGAGCGTGTCGGCCAGCAGCGCGCCGCCCGGCGTCAGCCGGTCGTAAAAATCGTCCAATGTGCGCGCCAGCACGCGCTCGCGCAGCGCCTGCGCATCGTTCTCGTCCAGCACGCGGAAGTCCGGCCGCAATGTGTGGCCGCGCGCATCCTCGCCCAGCAGATGGCAGTTCTCCCGCAGCAGCGCGGTGCAGAAGGCGTCCACCGTCTTGATGTCCGCGCGGTAAACGCGCAACATCTGGCGGCGCAGATGCTCATTGCCGGGGTCGCGCTCCATGCGCTCGGTGAGCGCCCTGGCGATCTTACCGCGCAGCTCGCTCGCCGCCGCGCGCGTGTAGGTGATGATGAGAAAATCGTCGAGGTTTGCCCCCTCGCGCTCCACGTAGGAAAAGAGCCGCTCGACGAGCACCTTCGTCTTGCCCGATCCCGCCGCCGCGGAGACAAGAAGACTGCGTCCCCGGCTGTCCACTGCCGCCTGCTGCTCGTTTGTCAGTTGTTCAGCCATCGCTGCGCTCCTCCTCTCCGTTTCTTTCATCGATATAGCGCCAGAATTCATCGGTCTTCGTCGCCTGGATGTACTCCATCCGGTCGCCGCCGCGCCCGTTTTCAAAGTGGCAGGCGCTCGCGAACTCGCAGTACGTACAGGCCGACTGCTGCGGTGTGCGCGCGTAGGGGTCGGCGTCGATATTGCCGGCAAACACCTCACCCGCAATCTCGCGCAGCACGCAGTCGACATAGCGCGCCAGCTTTGCGAACTGCCCCTCGGACGCTAGGCTTCCCGACAGGGCGCCGCCCTTTTTCACCGCGACGGGCAGGTACTCCGGCGCGTCCAGCGCGTCGTGCTCCATCGCCTGCAGGACCGCCGGGTCCTCCAGGACCATGCCGCTGCGCCTGAGCTCCTTCCTGCGTGCCTTTTCGATGGTCTCGTCCGCTGTGTCGCGCGCGCAGCGCAGCATCGGCTCGCGCGCGGGCGTGTAGAGGACACCTGCGGGGACGATCTCCTTCCCGCCGAAGAGCGCGCCCCCCTCCTGCTCGAGCGCAAAGAGGTAGAGCAGCATCTGCAGCCCCAGCCCGTAGCGCAGCTCGGCGAGGTCAAAGGTCTTCTTGCCCGTCTTGTAGTCCACAACGCGCAGATACAGTCTGCCGCCGTGCTCCCAGCCGTCCACGCGGTCGACCTTGCCGACCACGCGCGCGATGTTCCCCTTTTCGCAGACCGTGACGGCAGGCAGCTGTCCGTTTGGCCCGAAGGCGAGCTCAAAGGCCACCGGCTCAAAGTCCGAATGCTTCAGCTCGTCGGCGACCTCGTCCATGATGCGCTCCGTCGAGCCGCACAGCCGGTCGAAAAGGTAGCGGAAACGCGCGCTCTTTTCCGAAAGATCCGGCAGCACGCGGGAGCGATAGTCCGCAATGGCTGCCTGCACCAGGGCGTGCAGCTCGCTTTTTTCAAGCGTGTGCAGGCCGCCGCGCGCCTTGGCCGCGCGCAGTGTGTGCTCCATCACATCATGCACGAAGGTACCGATCTGCGGCGCGTCAAAGCCCGCGCCCGTGCGCTCCTTCGCCCGCAGGCCGTAGCGCAGGAAGTAGGCGAAATGGCACGCGCGCGCCTTGTCCATCTGGGAGGCGGACAGGCGCAGCGTATCGCCGTACAGCGCGCGCACCGCGCTCTTTGAAAGCCTGCCGCGCGTCATGCGCGAGGCCGCGCGCATCGCGGAAAGCGCGCTCTGCGCGTCCGCTTTTCCCTCAAAATACTGCCACAGCGCGCCGCCGATATGCTCGCCCGCATACTCGAGCGCCGCGCCCTTTGCTGACAGGCGATATTCCTTGTCAGCGCTTTCTTTTTCAACTTTTATCTCCGGCAGCAGCCGCGCGATGCGACCAATGACGAATGACGGCCGCTTTTCCGCGCCCGCGCTGTCGGACACGGGATAGGAGATCGTCAGCTTTTCCGTCGGCTGGGCAAGCGCGGCGTAGAGATTCTGAATTTCCAGGTGGAATTGCTCCATCCCGTGCGGCGCGAGGAAGATATCGCGCTGCTCGAGCGCCTCGCGGTCCTCGTCGCGCAGCACGCCGCCGCCCGTTTCCGCCGCGGGCAGCACGCCGTCGTTCGCGCCGAGCAGGAACAGCGCGCGCACTGTATGGCGGTCGTTTCGCGTCATCTCGCAGACATTCACCGCGTCGAGCGTCACCGGAATGGTGCCGACGCTGTACTGCGTCAGCACCAGCCGGAAGAGCTGCGCAAACTCCTCGGCGTCGAGCACAGTATCGCCCAGGATCTCCACAAACTGGTCCATCACACCGCAGAGAACGCCCCATAACTGCGCCGTCTCTTCGGCGCGCTGGGCCTCGCCCCCGGCAAAGAGCCGCTCGGTCTGCGCCTGAAGCGTCTCCGGCAGGTCGATCTCCTCCAGATAGTCATACAGCGCATGGACCTTTGCCTCCGCCGTGCCGCTGCCGCCCACGCCCTGTTTAAGGTGCGCAAAGGACGGCTGCACACGCGCGCGCAGCGCGTTGACCGTCTCGAGCCGCGCGTTTGCCTCGTCCGTCCAATCCGCGCCGTAGCCGTCCGGATGCGCAGTCCAGGGTGCTTCCCGCGTCCACGCCGCGCCGCGGATCTCCCATTTGAGCGCGTAATTTTCAAGGATGTCGCACTCCTCCATTGTAAGGCCCGCAAGCCCTGTTTTGAGGCAGCGGAACACATCCTCATATTCAAAGCCGCCCGTCGCCGCGTCGAGCGCGCCGAGCAGCAGCGTCAGAACGCTGCTGCGCAGAATGTCGCTCCGGCGGGCATAATAGAGCGGGATGCCAAAGCGCGCAAATACCGTTTGCAGTGCGTCGGCATAGCTCTCCAGATCTCGTGCCGTGACCGTCACATCGCGGTAGCGGCAGCCCTGCCCGCGCACGAGTTCCAATATCTGCGAGGCGACCCATTCGCACTCGCTGTAGGCGCTGCCCGCCTCGTAGAGCGCGACAGCGTCGGTCCCGCCGGGCATCGTGCGTGCCGGGCCGAAAAAGCAGCGCTCGATATGGTCGAGCGCGCCGCGCGCTTCGCCCGTTTCCATCGTCTCTTCCGTGCACGGCACGCCCGCGTCGCGCGCAAGCGCAAAGAGCTGCTCGCGCACGCGAAGACTCGCGGAAAAGAGCTCGCGGTCGTCCGTGTCGCCAAGCAGTGTGACCGTCACGCTCTTCGAGCGCCGCAGCAGAATACGCAGGATGCGCAGCTCGCGCCCCGTAAAGTAGGAAAAGCCGTCGAGGAAGATATCCTTTCCGTCGATGTAGCCCGACGCCTCCAGGTTTTCCTCCAGCTTTTGCAGCGCCTCGCGCGCGTCGCGCCCCGGCGCATGGAGCCTGGCGAGATACACGCCGTACAAAAGCGCGATATCGCGCAGCTTATCGCCGCTCTCCCCCTCCAGATCCTCGACCTTTTCCGCAAGCGTCTCGGGCTCGACGGCGTAGGCCTGCAGCTCCTCCATCACGGCGAGCAGGCTCTCCAAAAACGCCGCGCGCTGCGATGCCCTGCGATAGACCTTCAGCGCCGGCGCGAGCTCCGTGAGCGCACGCTGAAGCGTCAGCAGCTTGCCACCCGAATCCAGCGTCACCTCCGCGCTGCCGCCGCAGATGCCCAACACGCGCGTCGCAAGCAGCTTGAACGTCAAGACCTCCGCGTGACGCGAGGCCGCATCGCCGCACGCCCTGCATACGTCCATCTCCGCCACGTGCGAGGCGTGCTCCGGCACGAGCAGGATCTGCTGCGAGGAATCGCCCAGCTCGGCGAGCTTTTTCAGCACGCGCTCGGATTTTCCCGTGCGCGCGCGCCCCATCCAAATATGCAGCAAACGTTCCGCCTCCCCTTTTCGTCTCATTTTTTGAAAAAATTTTACCACACTTTTTCCCGTTCGGCAACGCAGAAAGCGCCGGGCGCATATTTTCCCCGCACGCGGAAAAACTACCGGCGGCCAAACCATCATCAAGGAGGGTACTCTATGGTCATCGACAAGATCGCGCTGACGCTTTCCATCATCGGCGCGCTCAACTGGGGCAGCGTCGGCCTGTTCGGTTTTGACTGCGTTGCCTTTCTCTTCGGCGGTCAGACCGGGATGCTCAGCCGCGTGATCTACACGCTCGTGGGCCTTGCCGGTATCTGGTGCATCACGATGCTGTTTCGTGAGACCGAGCCGATGGAAAGCGGCGGCCAGGCGTAAAAATAAAAGGAGAGGGCCTTCCCTCTCCTTTTATTTTTCTTTCGCTCTCAGCGGCAACGCGCGCAGGCATTCCTGTCCCTATCGCCCATCGACCGCTTCTGCCCCCTCCAGCTCGCGCATCGAGCGGCGGAACTGGCGGCAAAACGTGATGCTCGTCACCGCCACCGCGCCGAAATCGGCCACGGGCTCGGCGAGAAACACCGCGAACGCCTTGTCCGCAAAGAAATGCGGCAGGAGGTAGATGAGCGGGATGAGCAGAATGATCTTGCGCCAGACCGCGAGGAAAAGCGACGTCTTCGCGTTGCCGAGCGCCACGAACGTCTGCTGGCAGGCGATCTGAATGCCGAAAATGCCGCTGCACCCCATATAGATGCGCACCGCCCACGACGCATATTTGACAAGCGCCGCATCGTTATTGAAGATCAGGATGAACGCACGCGGAAAAAGCTCGACCATAAGCCATATCGCCATCGAATAGGTCACGCACGCGCGCAGCAGGCAGAAATACGCCTCGCGCACGCGCCGGGCATTCTTCGCGCCGTAATTGTAGCTCACGATGGGCTGCGCGCCCTGCGTCAGCCCCTGGAGCGGCATATTGGAAAACTGCATGATGCTCGTCAGCACCGTCATCGCGCCGACGGCCATATCCCCGCCGTAGCGCAGGAGAGACGAATTGAAGCAGATGGCGATGAGGCTCTCCGTCGACTGCATCACAAAGGGCGACAGGCCCAGCGCGATGCACGGCAGCACGATCTGCGCGCGCACGCGAAGATTCCCTTTCCGCAGGCGCCAGCGCGTCTTTTTCCCCGTGAGGAACATCATCACCCACAGTGCCGACACTGCCTGCGACAGCACCGTTGCCAGCGCCGCGCCGCGCACGCCGAGGCCGAGCGCGAAAATGAACAGCGGGTCGAGCGCGGTGTTGAGGAGCGCGCCGATGAGCACCGTCTTCATGCTCACGGTGGCAAAGCCCTGCGCCGTGATATAGGCGTTCATGCCGAGCGTGAGTTGCACAAAAACCGTGCCGAGCGCGTAGATACGCATATAGTCGAGCGCATAGCCGATCGTATTTTCGCTCGCGCCGAACAGCAGCAAGAGCGGCTCGGCAAAAGCCTCGAACAGCACCGTCAGCACCAGCGCCGTGACGAGCAGCATCGTCAGGCAGTTGCCCATAATGCGCTCGGATTTCTCGCTCTCGCCCGCGCCCTCGGCAATGGAGGCGCGCGGCGCGCCGCCGATGGCCATGAGCGAGGCAAACGCCGAGATGACCATGATGATCGGCAGGCACACGCCGACACCCGTCAGCGCAAGCTTGCCGACGGTCTCCGCCGGCTGCATATGGCCGATGAACACACGGTCCACCATATTGTAAAGCATATTGACGATCTGGGATGTGATCGTCGGCACGGAGAGGGAAAAGAGCAGTCTTTTGACGCTTCCCTGCCCGAGATCGGCACGTTGATCCACAGCGCTCACCCTTCCTTTCGGCAGTCTTCAGCACGATATCACATCGCACCCGCTTCGTCAAGCGCACTGCCCTGGAAAAAGGCATAGCGGATCGGACATTTTTTTACTTTCTCCATTGCTTTTTCCCGTAGGACTTTGTATAATTTAAGGGATGCATCCGCGCCGGAAAAGCGCCCGCGCTTTTTCGGATCATTATCAACAGGAGGAACCACCATGAACGAAAAGTTTTCCAAGCTCGGCTTCTATCCTTCCGACATTCTGCTGCCCAAGAATGTGGATATGAGCAAGTGGGCTGTTGTTGCCTGCGACCAGTTCACCTCTGAGCCCGAATATTGGGAGCGCGTGGAGAAGACCGTCGGCGACGCGCCGTCCACCCTGCGCCTCATCCTGCCCGAGGCCAACCTGAAGGCCCCCAACGTCGACGAGTTCATCGCCGATATCAACGCCTCCATGACCAAGTATCTCGATGAAGGCATCTTCGAGACGCTCAAGGACTCCCTGGTCTACATCGAGCGCAGCCAGAGCGACGGCAAGATCCGCCACGGCCTGATCGGTATGGTCGACCTTGACCAGTACGACTTCACGCCCGGCTCCGGCGCGCTCATCCGCGCCACCGAGGGCACCGTGCTCGACCGCATCCCCCCGCGCGCCCGCGTGCGCCGCAACGCCCCCATCGAGCTGCCCCACGTCATGCTGCTCATTGACGACCCCGAGAAGACCGTCATCGAGCCCCTGACCGCCGCGGCCGACAAGATGGAGAGCGTCTATGACTTCGACCTGATGGAAAACGGCGGCCATATCAAGGGCTACAAGCTCTCCGCCGAGCAGATCGACGCAGTCGCCGACGCGCTGACCGGCCTCACGACCGACGAGGCAATGAAGAGCAAGTACGGCGTCTCCGGCGTCGCGCCCCTGCTGTTCGCCGTCGGCGACGGCAATCACTCCCTCGCCACCGCCAAGGCCTGCTACGAGGAGCAGAAGAAGGGCAAGACGCCTGAGGAGTACCTCGCGCTGCCCTCCCGCTACGCTCTCGTTGAGGTCGTGAACAACCACGACGACGCGCTGCAGTTCGAGCCCATCCACCGCGTGCTTTTCGACGTTGACCGCGAGAAGTTCATGGACGAGTTCAAGAAGTTCTACCCCAACGCCCACGAGGGCAAGGGCGAGGGTCACGTCATCGAGGTCTGCTGGGCCGGTCATGACGGCTTCATCACCGTTCCCGACCCGAAGGTCCAGCTTGCCGTCGGCACGCTGCAGGCCTTCATCGACGAGTACCTCAAGAAGTTCGGCGGCGAGGTCGACTACATCCACGGCGATGAGGTCACCCGCGAGCTCGGCTCCAAGGAGGGCAACATGGGCTTCCTGCTGCCCGCGATGGGCAAGGAGCAGCTCTTCAAGACCGTTATGGCCGACGGCGTGCTGCCCCGCAAGACCTTCTCCATGGGTCACGCGCAGGACAAGCGCTACTATATCGAGGCGCGTAAGATCCGCTAAACATACGCAACACACAAAAAAGCGCCGCAAGGCGCTTTTTTGTTCGGAGGAAACACAATGGACCACAGAACAGCCAGAAAAATACAGTTCATCCTGCTCTTCATCGGCGCGCTCGTCGGCTGCGTGGGCGCCTGGGGCTTCAACAACACCATCGCCGTGCTCATCGGTCTCGGCATCATGGTGGTGTCGGTCATCGTATGGTGGCTCTTCTACCGCTGCCCGTTCTGCCACGAGCAGCTCGGCCGCACGGACCCGCAGCGCTGCCCGCGCTGCGGCGCATGGATCGGAGAAGGTCCCGAGCCCGGCCCCGAAAAGAAGAAGATACAGCACAAAAAGAAAAAGCACTGAGCGCGGAAGGAGGACGGCATGAACGGCAAAAAGCCCCCGATGGACTATCGCAAGGCCAAAAAGCTCGAGACACCGCTGCTGCTCTCCGGCGCGCTGCTCAGCGGCGTCGGCACAAGCGTCAGCGTGCCGCTCGTCATTCTCGGCATCGCGATCATGCTCTTCGCCATCGTGATTGAGGTACTTTACTACCGCTGCCCGCACTGCGGCAGGCCGCTCGGACGCATAGGAGATAACGTTGCCTACTGCCCCCACTGCGGCAAGGTTCTCGACGCGCCGGTCGAGGAGCCTGTACGCAGCATGACTGTCCCCGCCTATGCCAAGCTCAACCTGACGCTTGACATTTTAGGCAGGCGCGATGACGGCTATCACGAGATGCAGATGGTCATGCAGACCGTCTCGCTCCACGACGATGTGACCGTTACGCTCACGGACGGCAGGGGCATCACCTGCCGCGTTGCAGGTATGGAGCTGCCGTGCGACGCGCGCAACCTCGCCGTCAAAGCGGCAAGGGCCTTCTGCGAAGCCATGGACTACGGCGGCGGCATCGACATCGCGCTTATAAAGCGCATCCCGTCCGAGGCGGGCATGGCCGGCGGCAGCGCGGACGCCGCCGCGGTGCTGCGTGCGCTGCGCGCGCTCGTCTCCCCTGCGCTCACGGATGAACGGCTCGAAGCGATCGGCGCGCGCGTCGGCAGCGACGTGCCCTTCTGCATCCGCGGCGGCACACAGCTTGCCGAGGGCCGCGGCGAAAGGCTGACGGAGCTGAAGCCCGCGCCGAAGTTCTTTGTCGCCGTCTGCAAGCCGGACTTTCCCATCTCCACGCCCGCGCTCTTTGCCCGCGCGGACGGTGTGACGATCAGCGAACGTCCCGACACCGATGCGATGCTCGATGCCATCGAGCGCGGCGATGCGGACGCGCTGTGCGCGCACGTGCGCAACGTCTTTGAGCAGGCGCTTGAGGGCGAACAGCGTGAGCGCATCGATGAGATCAAGCAAGCGCTTATCCTGCACGGCGCAAAGGCCGCAGCTATGACCGGCTCGGGCAGCGTGGTGTTCGGCCTCTTCCTCGATGAGGCCGCCTGCCGAACGGCCTGTCATGCGCTGCAAAGCGAGCGCGTCAAAACCTTCTGTTCCGAATTTGTTTAAGAAACCGGAAAACCGTCCATACTCAAAGCAAATTCTTTGAGATGGGCGGTTTTTTCATGAAACGGATGAAATTAGAGCTTTCCCTTGCCATCGGCCTTGCGGTCATGCTGCTTTACTGCGCATCGCGCGGGCAGAGCACCATGCTGTGGTGGAGCGCAGCCTTCTCGCCGCTGTGCGACGGCATTCTGACGCACAGTAGCACCGGCGGCGACGTCGTGATCAAGTCAAAGCTCGCAGAGCTCTTGGCGCTGCTGATGGGCGGAAAATAGAGCGGGCATGGCCGCAGCTCTCCACCGCTCGACAGTCCTTTGCGCAAAAGCTCCTATTAAAAAAGAAAAGCACCAAAGCCATATGGCTTTGATGCTTTTTGGTGGAGATAAGCGGGATCGAACCGCTGACCTCTTGACTGCCAGTCAAGCGCTCTCCCAGCTGAGCTATACCCCCATGCCGTTTTGTTTTTCGTTCCGTTCGGCTCGGAACAAATGATAATATAGCACGCAGCAGCAAAACTGTCAAGCCTTTTTTTGATAAATTTTGATTTTATCTGAAAGTTTTTGAGAAGACTCGTTTTTATCATAAAGGAGAGGGCGCAGACAAGGTCCGCGCCCTCCCCTTTTGCTCCGGCATTATCCCCTTGAAAACACCGTTGCACGACCGCTGGGCGCGTCGAAGAAGTTTTCGCCCGCAACGGATTTGACGTGCAGCCCGTCCTCGCCGCGCAGCAGCGTGAACGCACCGTAACGCACCGTGCCCGCACGTTCGTTCAAGTGATAGCCGAAGACCATCCCCTCGCCGTTCGTGCCGAGGTAGTTGAGCTGTCCGGTGTACTCAAAGTACAGCCCCACCTCGCTGTTGATATCCTGCACGGTGAGTCCGCCGCCGTCGGAGAGCGTCAGGATATAGTCGCTGTCGTAGCTGCCCTGCTCGGCCGTATCGTGCGTGACGGTCGCCGTCCATTCGCCCAGAAATTCCGACGGGACCGTATAGTCCGCGTCGCTCACAGGACCGGAGAGGTCGTGCTTCTCTCCCGCCGCGTCGACGGCAAACACCGTCTGATACGTGCCATACTCCTCCTCGACCGTGCCGGACTCGAACGCGACGATATCCTTCACGCCGCCGAGCGGCCCGCCGTCGCAGAGGAAACCCGCCGTCAGCCCCTCCAGCAGGTTCACATACTCGACCGCGCCCTCCTTCGTCAGCAGGAAGACATACGGAAAGTATCCCTGCCCCACCGAGCCGACGAACACATCCGTATAATCGGAATACAGGCCCGCGACGGGATAGGCCGTCCCATAGTCGAAGCGGAAATTCTCCGCGTACCAGGCCGAATCCGCCGTCTTTTCAAAGCTGACGGTCAGGCTGCCGCCCGAGAGCCTTGCCTTGACAAAGCTGTCCTGCGCCGTCCTTTCGACCGTTTCCCGCGCGGAAAGGTCGACCGCGATATCCGCGTCATAGCTTGCCGCCCCCGCAAATGAGCCGACGGGCACGATCATATGCAGCGCGCCGCCGTCCAGATAGAGCCGCATTTCCGCATTGATGTTCTCATCCGAGAGCGTCCACGCGCGGCGCTCGGCGTAGGATGCGACGAAATCCGCGCCGCCCATGCTGCCGCTGAGCGCATCGCGGTACAAGCCGTCAAAGTAGTTCGCCGCGGTGCGCCGCGCCGCCATGACAAACTCCTGCGTCGATAATCCCTCGCGCGCGAGCAGGTCCTCGCTCGTCAGGCGCTTGCCGCCGAAAAAGTCGTAGCTGTAGACGGCATAGTCGGTCAAATCGCCGTCCATCTCGCTCGTGAGCACAAGACAGAGGAGGCTGTCGTTCCAATAGCTCTTCCACGTGACCGAAAGGCACGTGAGCGAAACGCGGCCTGCCATCATGCTCTTCTGCTCCTGCACGAGCGTGCCGAATTTGTCGGCGATCTCGGCGTTCAGCGCGGCGGCGACCGCCGTTTCCGACACGATCTGCGGCACATGATAGCGGTAGGAAAGCGTGTTGTTCTCAGCGTCCGTGTACTCGCCCTCTTCGCTGTAAAGCTCGGAAATAAGCGAATCATCGTAGCCGGACGGGGTATCGTCCGGCTCCTTTTCGCCGCAGGCGGCAAGGCTCAGCAGCAAAAGTGCCGCCAGCAGCGCGGAAATCATTCTTTTCATAAAGGTCCTCTCTCGATGCAAAATTTATCCTTTCTGCCATTATAACGGATATCCGCAAAAGCGCAACGGCTTTTCGCCCGCCGCAGCGCTCTCCGATTGACAGAATTCCGCCAAGGATATAAAATAAATGTACTTTTAAGCTTTGGGAGTTTTTATGTACGATTATACGCAAGCCAAAATGAATGACGACGCCATCCGTGCCATCAGCTCCATCGGCCTCGCCCATCTGGGCGACGCGGTGTACGAGCTGCTCGTGCGAACCTACCTGTGCGTGCACGGCAAGGCGACGGGCAAGGGTCTTCACCGCGCAACGGTGGAGCTCGTCTGCGCGCCGCAGCAGGCGCGCTTTGCGGAAAAGCTTCTTCCCCTTTTGACGGAGGAAGAGTCCTCTGTGTTCCGCCGCGGACGCAATGCAAATGTCCATTCTATCCCCCACCATGCCGAGCGCGCGGACTATCAGAAGGCCACAGGACTCGAGGCGCTCTTCGGCTGGCTGTATCTGCGCGGCGACCACGCGCGCATCAACGAGCTCTTTAACCTGATGATGGAGGACGACAATGCCACTTGACGCGATCTGCCTGCGGGCAGTTTTACACGAGCTGAGACCTCAGCTCATCGGCGCGCGCATCGACAAGGTGCAGCAGCCTGCGCGCGACCAGATCGTTCTGCTGCTGCGCGGCAACCTGCGGCTGCTGCTCAATGCGGGCGCGAATCAGCCACGCATCCAGCTCACAGGCATCCTGCGCGACAACCCCGCCCAGCCGCCGATGTTCTGTATGCTGCTGCGAAAGCACTTAGTCGGCGCGCGCGTGCTTTCGATCGAGCAGCCGGACCTCGAGCGCATGGTGATCCTGACGCTCCAATGCACGGACGAATTCGGAGAGATGAGCCAAAAGCAGCTCGTGCTCGAGTGCATGGGCCGGCGGTCGAATCTTGTGCTGCTCGACGCACAGGGACGCATCGTCGACTGCCTGCGCCGCGTGGACGCTGACCTCTCCGCCGCGCGTCAGCTGCTGCCCGGTCTTTTCTACCATCTGCCGACGCCGCTCGACAAGCTGTCGCTGCTTTCGCAGGAGGAGGCTTCCCTTGCCCTGGCGCAGCGCGGCGGCGATACGGAGCAGGCCGTCGACAAGTGGGTGCTCGACCACTACACCGGCATTTCGCCGCTCATTGCGCGCGAATTCGCCTTTCGCGCCGGCGGCGAGACTGACGTGCGCTTCGGCGCGCTGAGCAGCGCGCAGCGAGAAGCGCTGGTGCGTGAATTTGCCGACACCGCAAGCGTCGTAAAGGAAGATCACTATACACCTGTCATTCTCTATCGCGACGGCAAGCCCGTGGATTTCACCTATCGTCCCATCGCGCAGTACGGCGCGGAGACGCAGTCAGAAACGCGCGAGAGCTTCTCGCAAATGCTCGATGAGTTCTACGACGCGCGCGAGCGGCAGGAGCTCTCCGCCCGCCGCGGACGCGAGCTGACGCACGCAGTGACCGTCGCACGCGATCGCATGGCGCGAAAGAGCGAGAATCTGAAGCGCGACTACGCCGCGACGCAGAAGCGCGACGAATTCCGTCTGCGCGGCGACCTCATCACGGCCAATCTCTACCGCATGAAGGGCAGCGAGCGCGTCCTGCAAGCCGAGAACTACTATGAGGACGGCTGCCCGCTCATCGACATCCCGCTCGACCCGCTGCTCTCCCCCCAGCAGAACGCCGCGAAGAACTACAAGCAGTACAACAAGCTCAAGACCGCCGAATTCCATCTGCGCGAACAGATCGAAAAGGCGGAAAATGAGCGCGCATACTTAGAAAGCGTCCTGCAGGAGCTCGCGCAGGCGGAGACGGAGCAGGAATTCCATGAGATCCGCCGCGAATTGCAGGAGACGAACTACCTTAAAAAGTCATCCTCCGGCAAAAAGGAGCAAAAGCGCGCCTTTGCCCCGCGCACGTTCCAAACGTCGAGCGGGCTTGAGGTCCTCGTCGGCCGCAGCAACGTGCAGAACGATCAGCTCACGAAAAAGGCCGACAAGCGCGACTACTGGTTCCATACCCAGCACATTCACGGCTCACACGTCATCCTGCGCTGCGCGGGGCTGACGCCGAGTGGCGAAGATCTTCGCGAGGCTGCAATGCTCGCGGCCTACTTCTCGCAGGCGAAGGAGAGCAGCGGCGTACCCGTCGACTACTGCCCCGTGAAATTCGTCAAAAAGCCCGCGGGCGCGCGCCCCGGCATGGTGACCTATGACAATTACCGCACGCTCTACGTTACGCCCGAGGAAGCGCCGGTCAAAAAGCTTTCGATCAAGTGATCTGCCGCCGCGCCGCCCGCGGACACGGCAGCCCTTCCCCGTAGCACGTAAAAAGCCCCCGTATGATTTTCATACGGGGGCTTTTTGTGTTTGTTATACCATTTTCTGCGGCATTTCCCAGGCAAAGTGGTCGGTGTGCAGCAGGTGGTGCGACTTTTCGCCGAGCGGCGCGCCAAGGTAGTCTTTATAGAGTGCCTTGACATCCGGATTCTCATGCGAGAAGCGCAGCAGCTCGTTCTGATCGAGCTGCCAGAGAACGCTGCCGCGGTCCTCCGCAAGCTCCACCCCATCGTGGATGGGCTGGCCGCCGCCGCCCGCGCAGCCGCCGGGACAGGCCATGACCTCGACAAAGTCATACGCTGCGTCGCCGCGCTTGACAGCCTCAATGAGCTTGCGGGCTTTCCCGAGCGAGCTCACGACCGCGACGCGCACGTCGCCCGCGCCGGGGATGTTGAACGTCGCTTCCTTCCACCCGTCCATACCGCGCACGGCAGTAAAGGCGTCCGGGTCGGGATTCTTGCCCGTAACGAGGAAGTACGCAGAGCGCAGCGCCGCATCCATCACGCCGCCGGTCGCACCGAAGACGACCGCCGCACCGGTGCCTGAGCCGAGCGGACTGTCGAACTCCTCCTCCGGCAGGTATTGGGGCTCGATATGGTTTGCGCGCAGCATGATACCGAGCTCGCGCGTTGTGATGCTCACATCGACGTCCGGGTCGCCCGCGTCATTTCTCATCGTCGGCAGCTCGCATTCGCTCTTTTTCGCCACGCACGGCATGATGGAAACGACAAAGAGGCGCTTGGGGTCAATGCCGATCTTTTCGGCAAAGTAGCTCTTCGCCACCGCGCCGAACATCTGCTGGGGCGACTTGGCCGTGGAGAGATTGCCGGTCATTTCGGGATACTGCGACTTGAGGAAGCGCACCCAGCCGGGGCAGCAGGACGTGAACATCGGCCAGGGATACTGTTCCTTGTGGGTAAAGCGCTCGATAAATTCGCTGCCCTCCTCCATGATGGTGAGGTCGGCGGCAAAGTCCGTGTCGAACACATAGTGGAAGCCAAGCTCCCGCAGCGCCGCGACCATGCGCCCCGGCGTCGCGAAATCGCTCGAAAGTCCGAACTGCTCGGCCCATGCCGCACGCACCGCAGGCGCGACCTGCACCACGGTGATGATGTTCGGATCGTCGATCGCGTCGAAGACGCGGCCCGTGTCGTCGCGCTCGCGCAGCGCCGCCGTCGGGCAGTGGGTGATGCACTGGCCGCAGTAGGTGCATTCGGTGTCCTGAATGCGGCGGTTGTAGGACGCATCCACGACCGTGCGCGAGCCCGTGCCGAGCAGATCCCAGATCTTCACGCTCTGTACCCTTTCGCACACCTGAATGCAGCGCAGGCACTGCACGCACTTGTCGTTTTCGCGGATGAGCGGCGTGGAGCAATCCACCGGCTCATGGCGCAGCTTCTTCGGGAAATGCGTGCCGCGCATATTGAAGTCGTTCGCAAGCTGCTGGAGCGTGCAGTTGCCGCTCCGCGTACAGTTGGTGCAGGAGGTATCGTGATGCGAAAGGATCAGGCGCAGATTCATGCGGCGCGCCTCGCGCGCCTTGGCGCTGTTGGTGAAAACGACCATGCCGTCGGCCACCACGTTGTCGCACGCGGGGACGAGACGGGCCATGCCCTCGACCTCCACACAGCAGATGCGGCACGCGCCGATCTCGTTGATGTCCTTTAGGTAGCAGAGCGTGGGGATATGGATGTTGAGCTTGCGCGCCGCCTCTAAAATGGTCGTAGCCTCCGGCACGGTGACGCTCTTATGGTCGATGGTCAGCGTAACAGTTTTTACCATTTGCCCTTCCTCCCTCCGCGGAAAATACCGTAGCCGAAGTGGTCGCAGCGCAGGCAGCGCGACGCCTCGGTGTAGGCCTCTTCATCCGTCAGGCCGCACTCGATGCACTTGAAGTCGTGCTTGCGCTCGCCCGCCTCGCGCTCGGTGGTGTCGATGCGGCCGTGCGGCGGCTTGTTGTTCAGTCTCGGCGTCGGCACGACCACACCGGGGTCGATCTCATGGTGGAAGCCAAGATATTCGTCGATATTCGCTGCGGCGACCTTGCCGGCTGCGATGGCGCGGATGACGGTCGCGGGGCCGGTGACGCAGTCGCCGCCGGCAAAGACGCCGTCCATATTGTCGATCTGGCCGCTGGCCTCGGTGACAAACGCGCCGCGCTTGATGGCAATCTTCGTCTGCTCAAAGCCATGCGTCTCCACGCCCTGGCCGATGGCGACGACGACCACGTCCGCCGCGATGCGCTTTTCGCTGCGCTTGGCCTTTTCCGGTGCGGGGCGGCCCTTTTTGTCCATCTCGCCGATGATCTGCGGCTGCGTCCACAGCGCGACGGCATGGTCGCTCGCGTCGGTCTCGATGCGCACGGGGGCCTGCAGCGTCACCAGCTCCACGCCCTCGGCCACAGCGCCCTCCACTTCCTCGGGAAGGGCCGTCATATCCTCCTGACGGCGGCGGTAGACGCAGCTCACCTTGCGCGCGCCCAGTCTCACCGCGCTGCGGCAAACATCCATCGCGACGTTGCCGCCGCCGATGACGACAATATCCTTATTGCGGAAGTCCGGCATATGGTCGTCGCCGATCTCGCGCAGCATCTCGACGGCGGAGATGACGCCGTCCGCGTCCTCGCCCTCGATACCGGTCTTCTTATCCGTGTGCGCGCCGAGCGCGATGTAGAGCGCGTCGTTCTGCTGGCGCAGCTCGTCGAACGTCACGTCGTCGCCGACGTTGACGTTCACGTGCACGTCGATGCCGAGCGCCAGCATGGAGGCGATCTCCGCATCGAGCACCTCGCGCGGCAGGCGGTAGTTGGGAATGCCGTAGCGCAGCATTCCGCCGAGCTTCGCGCGCTTTTCATACACGGTGACCTTGTGCCCCATCAGCGCCAGATAGTACGCCGCGGAAAGACCGCTCGGGCCGCCGCCGATGACGGCGACCTTCTTGCCCGTGGGCTCGGCGCAGTCCGGCTGCGGTACATAGCCCGCGTTGTCCACCGCGTAGCGCTTGAGACCGCGGATGTTGACCGCGTCATCGATCATGTTTCTGCGGCAGCGCGCCTCGCACGGATGCTCGCAGATATACGCGCAGGCCGAGGGGAAGGGATTGTCCTTGCGGATCAGGCGCACGGCATCTGCGTAGCGGCCATACTTGATGAGCACAAGATAGCCCGGGATATCCACGCCCGCGGGACACAGCGCCACACAGGGCACGGGCTCGCGCATCCCGCCGAGGCAGCGGTGGCGCAGGATATGCTCCTCATAGTCGTCGCGGAAGCCCTGCACGCCGTCGAGCACCAAACGCGCCGCATCGCGTCCGATGGCACAGTCGGCACTGTTGACGATCACGCGCGCCATGCGCTCAATGATCGAAATGGTCTCCATCGTGGCCTCGCCCTCGAGCACCTGCTCCATCAGCTCGGAGAGCTGACCGAGACCGATGCGGCAGGGCACGCACTTGCCGCAGGTCTGCGCGTGGCAGAGGTCCAGAAAGCTCTTGGCAAGGTCCACCGGGCACAGTCCCGGAGGGCTTGCGGCGATACGCCGCTCCACATCGCGATACAGCCCGTCGATGACAGTCTGCGAATGGGAGGGCGTCATGATATCAAGTCTTGACACTGCTGTTTTCTCCTTTCACTGCTTGCCAAAGGATGCCATCGGTCACCCGATGAAATATCTATAAATAGATATTATCTATAATAAATGATACGTTTCTATTTTTCAATAGTCAATGTGTCATTTTTGTCCGATTTTGCATTCCAAATCGTTGTGCCTTGTATAAAGACGCGCGGAGGCCGCAGTCTCCGCGCACAACGATCCTTCTCTTATTTGCCGCGCACCTCATCAAAGAGATCGGTGACGGCCTTTTTAGGCGCTTTTGTCGCAAGCGAAACGATAACGATCGCTGCGCAGGCCGCGAGGAATGCCGGCAGCAGCTCGTAGATGGCCCACGCGCCGCCCATCGGCGCGATGAGGTACTTCCAGATGAAGACCACCGCGCCGCCGGTGATCATGCCGGCGAGCGCGCCCTGCCTGTTCGCGCGCTTCCAGAAGAGCGAGAACAGCATCACAGGGCCAAATGCCGCGCCAAAGCCCGCCCACGCGAACGACACCACGCGGAACACCGAGCTGTTGGGGTCCCACGCCAGCACGATGCCGACCAGCGCGATGCAGATGACCGTGGCACGCGCGGCCAGCATCGTCGTGTGCTGGCTCATCTTCACACCGAAGGAGTGCTGCATCAGGTCCTGCGACACACTGGACGCCGCCGCTAAGAGCTGCGAGTCCGCCGTCGACATCGTCGCCGCCAGAATGCCCGAGAGAATGACGCCCGCCATAACAGCCAGCACCACACCGTAGCGGCTCATGAGGTCCGCGAGCTTGATGATGATGGTCTCGGACTCCGCGCTCGTAGCCAGGGCAGGCACCTTGCCCGCAGCGGTCACGCTGTTGCCGATCACGCCGATGAAAACGGCAATGAACATCGAAATAACGACCCAGATCGTCGCGATGCGGCGGGACTGATTGAGTTCCTTCTCCTCGCGGATGGCCATAAAGCGCAGCAGAATGTGCGGCATACCGAAGTAGCCGAGGCCCCAGGCAAGCGTAGAGACGATGCTCAGCGCGCTGTAGGTCGAAGCGGTGCCGGTCGAGGCGTCGTAGCCCTGCGTCATATTGAGATAGCCCGGAAGAGAACGGGCATTGTCGATGACCGCGTCAAGCCCGCCCGCCTGCTGAATGCCGAAGCACACGATGACAAGCAGCGCGATGGTCATGAAGATCGACTGGATGAGATCGGTGAACGAAACGGCCATGAAGCCGCCCATCACCGTGTACAGCACGACCACGATTGCTCCAAGGATCATCGCCGTGTGGTACTCCACGTTAAACAGGCTGTTGAAAAGCGTGCCGATGGCCTTGAAGCCGGACGCCGTGTAGGGAATGAAGAAAATCAGGATGATGACCGCCGCGATGCAGGAAAGCAGGTGCTTTTTATCACCGTAGCGGCGGGCGAAAAAGTCGGGGATCGTGATGGCGCCGAGCCTTGCCGAATACCGGCGCAGGCGGCGCGCGACGATCAGCCAGTTGAGGTAGGTGCCGAGCGCCAGACCGATGGCCGTCCACGTGACCTCCGGCAGGCCGCAGAGATAGGCAAGGCCCGGCAGACCCATCAGAAGATAGCTGCTCATGTCGCTCGCCTCGGCGCTCATGGCCGTGACGATGGGGCCCATCTTGCGGCCGCCGAGATAGAAATCGTCGGAGCTCGCGCCGCTGCCCTTCTTGCCGAAGTATATGCCGACAAACACCATCGCGCCTAAATACAGCGCGATGGTAACGGTAATGATGATCTGTGCGCTTGTCATGTGAATTTTCTCCTTCAGGTACGATTCAGATTTGCGCAGTATAACACAAAAGAAAATAGACGTAAATACAGAACGCCGTACAGAATAACTCCTGTACGGCGTTCTAAAATTATTAAAATCTTATCGATTTTTCAGCACTTTTTGATGAACGATAATATAGACTATTTATCAAACTATTTTTATTTTTTGCGAAACCCGTCTAAAAGCATCGGCATCATCTCGCGCGCATACTGAACGAGCGAGTATTCCCCGCCGGAGAGACACCAGTCGTACATCAGCCCGCGCTCAAACATGGCGTAGGCCTTGACGATCTCGCCGACGGTGTGGGCATCCGAAAGCTCTCCGCGCTCCTGCCCCTGCGAGACGATCTGCCGCAGCAGCCGGTAATAGGTGCGCTTGCGGTCGAGCAGGTGCTTTTCGCCCCTTGTGACGAGCTGGGAGGAAAAAAGACGCGCCAGAAGCTCGATGGAGACCGTATTTTCGATCGTTGTGAACAGCTCCTGATTGAGCCAGCACAAAAGCGCGATGCAGTCCATCTCATCGTGGGGCTGCTGCATCAATTCTTCATACCGCTCGTCGAACAGCACCGAAAGCGACGAGAGCAGCGCGTCCTTGCCGTCGAAATAGTGGTAGAACGAGCCCTTTGAGGTCTCGGACTCAAAGATGATCTCCTCCACCGTTGTTTCCTCATAGCCCTGCTCGTAAAAGAGCTTCCACGCCGCCGCGACGATGCGGCCCTTCGTGTTGCGGCTCGATTTTTTCGCCATGGGTCTCCCCTCCTTCGTGTCTGCTCGCCCGCTTCAGCGCAGATGCGCGCGCAGGAATGCGCGGGCGTTTTCGTAGAAGATGCCGTCAAGCTCCCGCTGCGTCAGGCCGCGCGAGAGCAGATAGTCATAGGCCGCCGCGACCTTTTCCGGCGACGAAAGGCAGTCCGGCAGGTCCGCGCCGTCAAAGTCCGAGCCGAGGGCGAGGCTTTTCTGCGCGCCGAGGTCGAAAAAGTGCGCGATGTGCCGGTAGAGATCGTCCAGGCTGCGCACATCGCCGTCATCGCGCAGGAAAACGCCATAATAGTTGAGCCCGATGAGGCAGCCGCGCCGCACCATCTCTTTGATCTGTGCGTCCGTCAGGTTGCGCTTGTGCGCGCAGACCGCGCGGGCGTTGGAGTGCGTGGCGACGAACGGCCTTTCCGCCGTTTCGAACACGTCCGCAAGCCCCGCATCATTGAGGTGCGAAACGTCGACAAGTATCCCGCAGCGCTCCATCTCGCGCACGGCATCGCGGCCGAAGGCCGTCAGCCCCCGGTCGGTCACATTGCCCGAGCCGAGCTCATTTTCCCCGTTCCACGTAAGCGTCACGGCGCAGACGCCCTGACGCTTCAGCTTCCCGATGCGCGACAGGTCCCCTGCGAACGCGCTGCCGTTCTCCACGCTCAAAAAGGCCGCCGTCTTCCCCGCCGCCCACGCGCGCTCCATGTCGGATACCGTGCGGCAGGGCGACACCCGATCCGCAAAGCGTTCCATCTGGCGGTCAAAATTTTCACGCGATGCGTCGAAAAAGCGGACCGCCTCCTCCCCGCGCAGGCGGTCCGGCAGGAAAACGGCGAAAAACTGCGCCCAGCGCACATCCCGCGGGAGGTTTGAGAGCGAGAGCGAGCGGGCCGGGTCGTCAAGTGTGTTGGAATCGGGCGAGCCGGCGTGCATACAGTCGGTCAGCGTGTCGCAGTGAAGGTCGATGATGGCATAGGGGCGCATAGTGCTTGCCTTCCTTTCCGGTTTTGTTTCTTGCTGCATTATACGCTTTGCGCGCCCGTTTCTCAACCCTGAAAAAGCCGTGCAGCGGCATATCTCTTAACGTCCTCTTTACAAGCCGCGGCAAATACTGATATACTAAGGAGCAGAAAGGGGCTGAATGCCATGGACAATATTTCTCAGATCATTTCCCGTTCGATCGGCGGCTACAGCATCGGCAGCATCCTCTCGGCGCTGCTGACGTTTCTCATCTGCCTGATCGTCGTGCGGCTCGTGATGAAGCTCTGCGCGCGGCTGCTCTCGCGCGCGAGCCGCCTGAACGAACGGCTGCAGAAGGTCATCCTCACGAGCTTGAAAACGCTTCTTTACCTGCTGAGCATCATCATCACGGCCGAGGCGCTCGGCATCAACACCTCGTCGCTGACGGCGATCATGTCGGTGCTGACATTGGGCATCACACTCGCGGCGGAGGATATCCTCGGCAACGTCGCCGGTGGGCTCGTCATTCTCTTCTCTCATCCGTTCTCGCTTGGCGATGAGATCGAGGTCAGCGGTACGACCGGCACGGTGCGCGAAATTTCGCTGACGCACACAAAGCTCGAGACAGCAGACGGGCAGATCGTGCTCCAGCCCAACCGCGAGATGTCCAGCTCGAAGATCATCAACTTCACGCTTCTGGGCCGCCGCCGCATCGTCTACAAGGTCACCGCGTCCTACGACGCGCCGACAGAGGCGGTAAAAAGCGCGTGCATGGAGGCGGTGCTCGCCTTCCCCGCCGTGCTGAAGGAGCCCGCGCCGACGGTGTATCTCTCCAATTACGGCGCGAGCGCCATCGAATACACCATCCGCTGCTGGACGACGCCCGGCAACTACTGGGACACCTACTTCAAGATGTACGAGGTGCTGCGCGGCACCTTTGCCAAGCACGGCGTGGAGATGACCTATGATCACCTGAACGTGCACGTGGTGCCGGAGAAGCCCAATGAAAATTAAAGTTGTCGATATGACCTACGAGCAGGCGCTTGCCCAGCCGCCCGCCAAACACCGCCCCCCGCAGCGGCCGTCATTGGCACTGCGCAGCCTTCTGCGCGCGGCGTCCGCGCCGGACCTTCATGCCACACATTTTCACTGTGAAAAGCACGGCATGGAGCGGCTTGCGGATGACGAGCCCTGCCTCGTTCTGATGAATCACTCCTGCTTTCTCGATCTCGAGATCGCCGAAACGGTGCTCTATCCGCGTCCGTTCAACATCGTCTGCACGTCGGACGGCTTCGTCGGCAAGGAGGCGCTGATGCGCAGCGTCGGCTGTATCCCCACGAGCAAGTTCTGCTCGGACGCAGCCCTCGTGCGCGATATGCTCTACTGCGTGCGCAAGCTCAAAACGTCGATTCTGCTCTATCCCGAGGCGAGCTACAGCTTCGACGGCACGGCCACGCCCCTGCCCGAGAGCATCGGCAAGTGCGTCAAGGCACTGGGCGTGCCGGTCGTGATGCTGCACACCTACGGTGCGTTCGCGCGCGACCCGCTCTACAACGGGCTGCAAAAGCGCCGGGTCGACGTCTCTGCCGAGCTCAAATACCTGCTCTCCCCGGCGGAGCTCGCGCGGGAAACGGTCGACGCGATCAACGCGCGCATTTCCGCGGAGTTCACGTTCGACAGCTTCCGCTGGCAGCAGGAAAATCGCGTCTCTGTCAGCGAGTCCTTCCGCGCCGACGGGCTCAACCGCGTGCTCTACAAGTGTCCTCACTGCCTCACCGAGGGGGAAATGGAGGGCAAGGGCACGACGCTCGTGTGCCATCATTGCCGCAAGGAATATCGCTTGACAGAGTTTGGCGCACTGGAGGCCTTGGACGGCGAAGCCGCGTTCACGCACGTGCCGGACTGGTACGCCTGGGAACGGCAGTGCGTGCGTGAGGAGCTGCAAAACGGCAGCTACGTGCTCGATATTCCCGTGCGCATCTGCATGATGGTCAACACGCGGCAGATCTGCCGCGTGGGTGAGGGGCGGCTGCACCATGACGCAGACGGCTTTCACCTGACCGGCTGCGGCGGGAAATTGGACTATTTCCAAAAGCCCACAGCCTCCTACAGTCTGTATGCCGACTATTTCTGGTATGAGATCGGTGATATGCTCTGCATCGGTGACCGCAAAACGCTGTACTACTGCTTCCCGCTCGAAGGCGGAGACATCGTTGCCAAAACGCGCCTCGCGGCCGAGGAACTTTACAAGCTGAAGCGTGCGTCCAGGGCGCTTGGATAACGCCGTGCGGCGCGCAGTAAAAGAGGGCATCTCTTTTTCAAAAGAGATGCCCTCTTTTTCGTTTCGTCTCCGTGCCGGTGCTTTCCTCTCAGGCTCCCTGCGCGTCAAAGCCCTTGAGCGACCGCTTTTCCTCGCGCAGGAAGGTGATCACACTCAGCAGGAACGGGAAGAAGTACATGGCGACGCGGTACAGGACCAGTGCCGACGAAGCTGCCGCCGTGCCCGCCCATGGAGAAAACAGGAGCAAAAAGGCGAATTCCATCGGCCCCACGCCCGCGACGTTCGGCAGCGCGCTCGTGATGAGCAGCATCAGCGAAGAGAGCAGCTGCACCTCGGCAAACGAAAGCGCCGTGCAGCCCGCAAGACGCAGCGCAAGATAGGGGATGGAATAGAGCACAAAGAGCTTCAGCAGGCTCACGGCGATGCCGCGCACGCGCACCGACGGCACGAGCAGGACCTTGCGTGCCTCGGTGTTGAGCTGGGCAAGGCTGCTCCCCCACTTTTCGCGCCGCTCGTTCCACTTTGGCGTGTCCGGCAGCTTTTTGAAAAGCAGCAGCATGAGATCCAGCACCTTGTCCCAGGTGTAGAGCAGCGTGAGCACCAGCACAATGAGCGCACCGATGCCATAGCCGATGAGAATATAGCGGGAAAGGCCGCTCGCGCTTTCGCGCAGCCAGCCGCCGCCCAGCAGCAGCACGGCCGTTGCATAAAGCAGGACGGATATCTTGTGCAGAACGTACTCGCTCGCCATAATGCCAAGCGCACCGCCCGCGTCCAGGCCTCGTCTGTAAAGGTAAAAGCTTTGCATGGGCAGCGTGCCCGCGCCCATGGTCGCAATGTTGCCGAACACGCCGAGGAAGGTCGTATTCAGCGCGTCGGCAAAGCGCACGTCCTTCTTTTTGCGCCGCAGCAGGACAAAGCCGACCGCCGCTTCCATCCCCTCGTAGGCAAAGCCGAGCACGAGCAGCAGCAAAACGCCCCGGAACGGCACGGTGCGCAGGTTGGTCAATATCTCCGGCAGCGCGTCTCGGAAGACGAGCAGAAACGCGGCAAAAAGCAGCGCAAGCGTGACCGCGCTGATGAGATAGGATTTTTTCCGGCCCCTGTTCATGCGTGCTCCCCTCCTGTCCCGCTCGGTCCCCGATCGATCTTATAATTATAAGATTATAGTGCCGCGGGCGCGCGGTGAACAGTGGCAATTTTCTCTTTCCGCACAAAAACGGCTTGCCTTTGCGCACAGTTTATAAAGAATGCGTTAAGAAATCATCGTTTCTTTTCTTGCAAGTTGCGTTTCCATCAGGTATAATATGATAAATCTAAGGAAAAAGTTGAAATTGAGAGGAGACCCCACATGGCGCTTCGCACCAAGAACGCGATCCGCCGCAGCTTTGTCGAGCTGCTGGCCGAACGTCCCTTTGATAAAATTTCCGTGCGCGACATCGCCGAGCGGAGCGAGGTCACGCGCAACACCTTTTACTATTATTATACCGACATTTACGCCCTGACAGAGGATGTGTTTGAATCCGAGGTCGAAAAGCTCTCGGAAAGTATCGACAGCTACGACTCCTGGCAGAAGGCATTTCTCGCCGCGACAGCCTTCGCCGCGGAAAACAAGCGCATGATCCTGCACCTGCACAATTCCGCGCACCGCGATATCCTTGCGCGCTATTTCCACAAGACCATTCTGACCGGTATGCTCTCTTACGTGCAGAAGGAGGCCGAGGGGCTCGATGTCAGCGAGCGCAAGATTATGGCGCTGGCGCGCTTCTATACGGCGGCGCTCGCCGGGCTGACGGTCGAGTGGCTCGACAGCGGCATGAAGGGTGCGCCGGACTCCTTCCTCGCCGATCTCGGCGATATGCTCGACGGCAACATTCGCCATTCGCTCGAGCGCGGCTGCGGCAAAGCCGACCACTAAAACCTCCGCAGCGTTTCGCGCCCGCAGGCGTGACAGAAATTCCGATCCGTTTTTCGGCAGTCTCCGGGAGGAGCGCAGATGCGCTCCTCCCTTTTTGTCCGCGAGCAGCGGGCAAACTTAACGCTCTGTTTACACTTCTACCCTGTTCATACCCCGTTTTTTCTGATAGAATAGTATTGTATTTCCACCAATGAAGGAGTGAGGTTTTGTACCAGAAGCAAATTCTACTTGAAAAGCTGCGGGAAGCCGCCGCGTCGGTCCTGCCCATCAGCCTGATCGTGATGCTCATCTGCTTTGTGCTGGTGCCGGTGGACACAGGGCTCATGCTCTCGTTCGTGCTGGCAACGGCCATGCTCATCCTTGGCATGGGCCTCTTTACGCTGGGCGCGGATATGTCCATGAGCCGCATCGGCAACTACATGGGCGCAAAGCTGACAAAATCGCGCAACCTGCCGCTCATTCTGTTCGTGAGCTTTGCCCTCGGCGTCGCCATCACGGTGGCGGAGCCGGACTTGCAGGTGCTCGCGGGCAACGTGCCGGAGATCGATACGATGGTGCTGATCCTGACCGTTTCGGTCGGCGTCGGCTTCTTCCTGCTGTTGTGCATGGTGCGTATTCTCTTTTCCATTTCCCTGCGCACGATGCTTATCGTGTTCTACGCCATTGTTTTCGCCGCGGCGTTCCTGTCCGACGCAGGCATTCTGTCCGTCGCCTTTGACTCCGGCGGCGTGACGACGGGTCCGATGACCGTGCCGTTCATCATGGCGCTCGGCGTCGGTGTTGCATCCATCCGAAGCGACGAAAACGCCAAGGCGGACAGCTTTGGCCTCGTAGGACTATGCTCCATCGGGCCGATCCTCTCGGTGCTGCTGCTCGGCGCGATCTACAAGACGCAGCCGAGCGCGGCGGAGGGCGAGCCCTCGGCCTTCGTTTCCTCCACGGTGGATCTGGGCAAGGATTATCTGCACGCGCTGCCGGAATACCTCTGGGAGGTGACGATGGCGCTGCTGCCCATTTTCGTCTTTTTCCTCATCTTCCAGGTCGTTTCGCTCAAGCTGCGAAAGCTGCCGTTCCTGCGCATCATGGTCGGTATCCTCTATACATACCTGGGGCTCGTGCTCTTCCTCACGGGCGTGAACGTGGGTTTTTCCCCGCTGGGCTACGCGCTCGGCGCGGCGCTCGCCGAGGGGTGGAAGATGTACCTGCTCGCGCCGCTTGCGATGCTGATGGGCTGGTTCATCATCAATGCCGAGCCCGCCGTGCACACGCTCAACAAGCAGGTCGCCGAGCTGAGCGCGGGCGCGATCTCCGAGCGCGCGATGGGGCTGAGCCTGTCGGTCGCCGTGTCCGCTGCGGGCGGACTTGCGATGCTGCGCGTTATCACGGGCGTTTCCATCATGTATTTCCTTGTGCCGGGCTACCTCATCGCCATCGCGCTGAGCTTCTTCGTCCCGCGCACCTTTACGGCCATCGCCTTCGACTCCGGCGGCGTTGCCTCGGGACCGCTGACGGCGACCTTCATGCTGCCGTTTGCAACGGGCGCGTGCGAGGCGCTCGGCGGCAATGTGATGACGGATGCCTTCGGCCTTGTCGCGCTCGTTGCCATGATGCCGCTGATCACCGTGCAGGTGATGGGCGCCATTTACGTGGTCAAATCCCGCCACGCGGCCGTGGAAGGGGCCCTGCCCGACTTTGGCGACAACGAGATCATCGAGCTGTGGGAGGCGTGCTGATATGGAACTCTACTGTGTAATTGCCATCACCGACCACGAGCGCGGCGAAGCGATGAATACGCTCTATCGCGCGGCGGGTCTGCGCGGTATTCTGAGTATGCCGGGACGCGGCACGGCCACGAGCGAGCATCTCGCCATCTACGGGCTGGATGCGACGGAAAAGTACGTCATCAGCGGCGTTGGCAACGGGGACGAGGCCGAGGGGCTCATCAAGTCCGCCAAGCGCAAGCTATTTATCGACATTCCCGGCAACGGCGTCATGCTGACCGTACCGCTCAAGAGCGTGGCGGGCGGCAAGACGCTCGCCTATCTCACCGATGAACAGAAATTAGGAGGTGCACCGCGCATGGATTTTGAACACGAGCTCATCATCGTCATTCTGAACGAAGGTTATTCCGACTTTGTCATGGACGCGGCGCGCGTCGCGGGCGCGGGCGGCGGCACGGTGCTGCACGCCAAGGGCACGGGCGGCACACGCGGAGAGAAATTCTTCAGCGTGAGCCTTGCCGACGAAAAGGACATGATCTACATCATCGCCCACAAGGACGAAAAGGCCGCCATCATGCGCTCGATCAACGAGCAGGCCGGCCCCGGCAGCAGAGCGGGCGCCATCTGCTTCTCGCTGCCGATCTCATCCGTCGCAGGCCTTCGCGCCCGCGAGGAAGGCTGATAGCTCTCCCCTTTCCCAAGCATAATAACAGCGCCGCTGCGAATGCAGCGGCGCTGTTAAGCTATAGATGAGGATATGCTCGTTTGACAAACGAGCATTTGTCAATTTCCCTCGTCTATGGTTTCTTTCCACTGACGGTATTCTGGTGTTTCATCCCATTCCAGCGCTCTGTCAATATAGAACTCCGCCAGTTCAAAAGACGCAGGAGGCGTCAGTGCAACAAAAAGATAATACGCCATTAAAAATGCGCAGCGAGCAGCAGGCTGCATTTTTCCCTCATCTTGCAGCCTATGCAGTGATGCCTCCAAGACGAAGAACAGGTTAAGCCGATTTACTTCATTTGCATCTGCATAAAAGCAATTCAGGTCATCAAGCGTGAGTTTCAATACTTCATTCTTATCAAAATAAGGGTGTCCGAAGTCGATTTTTATCTCCATGGAATTTTCCTCCACAAATCCCGGTTTGTTTCATACTTTTCTTAAATCGATCATACCAGAAATGCACGCGGAAATCTACTGTTTGACAAAGGCCGCCCGGACAGCTTTTGTCCGGGCGGCCTCGGTATGGATCATAAATTTGCTGCTCTTTTCGCTTTTCAGCCCTCCGTCTTTTCCCCGCGGGCGAGCGAGACGATATCTCCCACGCCGTTTAAGACCATGCTCGGGCGATAGGCGTAGGTCTTGATGGTCTCGCGCGTGGAGACGCCCGAGAGCACCAGCACCGTAGACATACCGCTCTCCATGCCGGAGATGACGTCGGTATCCATGCGGTCGCCGACCATGACGGCCTCGGCCGAGTGGCAGTGCAGCATTTTGAGCCCCGTGCGCATCATCAGCGGGTTCGGCTTGCCGCAGAAGTACGCCTGCGTGCCGGTCGCCATCTCGATGGGTGCGACGAGCGCGCGGCAGGCGGGCACGATGCCGTTTTCGATGGGACCGGAGACGTCGGAATTCGCACCGATCAGCTTCGCGCCCCTCCAGACAAGGTTTGTCGCCTTGGTGAGCGTGTCGAGCGAATAGGAGCGCCCCTCGCCCACGACGACGTAGTCGGGGTTCACGTCGTTCATCGTGATGCCCGCGTCATAGAGCGCGTTCAGAAGCCCCGCCTCGCCGATGGCGAAGACCGAGCAGCCCGGCGCCTGATCGCGCAGGAATGCGGCGGTCGCAAGTGCGCTCGTATAAAAGTGCTCCTCCGTCACGTCAAGGCCCATACGCGCAAGCTTCTGACTGAGCTCGCGCGGCGTGTAGCCGCTGTTGTTCGTCAGGAACAGATATTCCTTATTTTCATCGTGCAGCCACTGGATGAACTCCGCCACGCCCGGCAGCACGCGGTTGCCGTGGTAGATGACACCGTCCATGTCGCAGATAAAGCCCTTCTTTTCGTTAAAATCCAGCGTATTGTAAAAGTCCATTTTCTATTTTCTCTCCTCTCTTCTCTCCCAATTTCATCGAATACAGTATAGCAGAGGGATTTGTCAACTTCCAGCAAAAAAATGTAAAATGTATGCAAAATCAAAGGCGGCGGAGGTTTTCATCCACCGCCTTTGCACGTTTTACTTGTTGACGCAGGTATCGGCGAAGCTGAAGCCGTTCTTCATCTGCTCGCTTGCGGCCTTAAGGACCTTGTTGAGGATCTGCGTGCTCTCCTTTTTCACCATCGCGCAGAGCTCGTCGTTCGCCTGCGCGGTGAGCGAGAAATCGCCGCTCTCGCGCATGAGCCTGTCGTATTTCAGGATGATCTGGCGGCCGCGGATGTTCACCGCGTCCTGATAGCCCCAGACGCTCTGGATGCACGCGCCATAGCACTTATCCGCCAGCGCGCCGACAAAGCGGCTGACCCAGTAGAGGTTATCGGTCTCGGCGTCGAGCGTCACCTTGCTTAAATAATCCGGCATTTTCGCTGCGTTCGTGTAGACCGGCAGCCACGCGGAAAACGTCGTGGAACCGAAGCACACCCACTCAACGCCCCTGATCGCATCGGGCACATCGCTTCTGATTTGGCAGATGGTCGTCACGCCGGTGCGGTTGATACCGATGGGGCGGTAAATGCCGCTCTTTTCCGCGCTGCGGCCCGCGTAGGGATCATAGGGCGTGCCCTGATAGTGGGAAGACAGCAGATATTGGATATCCTCGGCGGCAACCTTGCGCTCCGGCACATAGGACCACGGGATGTCGTCGCTCTCGGGCGTGAAGTCCGCGTTCTCACCGTCCCAGCGGTAGGTGTGCGGCGCAAGGAAGCGTCCCATGAACCATGCGCGCGGCGTGTTGTAAATATGATCCATATCGCGGTGCGAGCCGAAAATGTCTCTCGGGTTAAATTTGCCATTCTGGTTGAGATCCAGATGATATTCCGCGATGAACTCTTTAAGGTCTGCCGAGCAGAGGTGAGACTCCTGTGCGCCGAAGGCGTCCTCGAGATCAAACGAATCCATGCCGAACTGGTTCGGGTTGATGACGACGCGATCCTCTGGGATCTTTTTCGCGATCCAGTGGTGGCCGCCGATGGTCTCCATCCACCAGACCTCGTTTTCGTCGTTGAAGGCGATGCCGTTCGATTCATACGTGCCGTACTGTGCGAGAAGCGAGCCGAGGCGCAGCACGCCCTCGCGCGCGGAGTGGATGTAGGGCAGGACGAGAACGACGATGTCCTCCTCGCCGATGCCGCCGCAGCGCTCCTCCCTGCCGTCCTCGGCCTTTTGCAGCTCAACCATCGGGTCGGCTGCGAGCACGCGCGGATTCGAGGTCGTGGTCTCCGTTGCGGTCATGCCGACGTTCGCGGCGTTGATGCCGGTCGCGGCCCAGATCCCGTGCTTGGGGTCTACGCTCGGGCAGGCCGTGTAGCGCATGGGATTTTCCGGCAGTTCGATCTCCACATGAGACTCCACGCTTCGATAGATCTTGGGCTGCTGCTCGGGCTCGACCACGATCAGCTTCTTCACATCAAAATGGCCGTCGTCTGTTCGGGCGATCATCGTCGAGCGGTCGTTCGTCGCCAGCTTACCGGCCAGTACAGTGGTGCAGGGCATCACTAAACATCTCCTTTTCTGTTGTTTTCGGTGTCTGAGGACCATTATATGCGCAGAACGGGCGCCTGTAAAGAAAATGTGGTGCAGAGCCGAAAAAGCGTTTGTCCCGAATGAATCCGACCGCGCCATACAGGGCCGGAACGTATGCCGGCACGAGCATGAGCGCTGCAAGGACCGTGCGCTCCACAGCATTTCCCTTCCGAGGTGATACTTTTGAGAGCCGGATACCCTCAGCCGATTTTCAGACAGAAATCACAGCAGTCTCCGCCCCGGCCCAGCGTTTTGGTACGGTGCCAGACGAGCTTTGGGTGCATCCCGTCATAGGTGATATCGTCACTGTCGCAGAAGCAGCGGCACAGCTCCGGACAGCCGTACTGCACGCAGGCATCGTGATAGGGACACTTCGTCATGTCAATGCGCCAGACGCCGCCGGTGGTCTGAATATCCGTTGCCGCAAAGCCCGCCGCCGTACCAAACAGCTTTGGGGTCTGCTCCGCAAAAATGCCTGGGATTTTTCGATAGAGTCCCGGAATATGCAGCAGCCCCACGAAAACCTTTTTCAGCCGCCATGCCCGCCGCTCCACATAGTCGTGAACGGTTTGCAGTGCCTGCTCCCGCGGCATGACCGTTTGCAGCGTCTCATAGGCCGCGATCCCCGGCAGAATTTGGCTTTCCAGATGCCGCTGCTTTTCCGGAGAAGCCCCGGCGTTCTCCCGGAAAAGCTGCGACAGCCTTGTATCGAACGCCGCATTCAGCACCTCGGCCTGCTCCGGGAATTCCTTTGCCGTCTTTTGAAAGGCGACCGCCAGATAGCTTTTCTTCATAGGAGATATCTCCCGCATTCCGCCTCCATCGCCTGCCAGACCGGGTACTGCGCACCGGCGGCATCAAAAAACGCTTTCATGTCCCGATTCAGGGCGCGCATTTCGTCCACCGCGTTCATCGCGTGGTCGGACGCGCAGATTTTTCCGAGGACGGTTGCACACATGAGCTTGAAAAAGCGGAAGCAGGTCTTGCGGTACGCCACGCCCTCAAATTTTTTGTCCGCCTCCGGCAAAATCTCGTGCCCGGCGTTTCGGATGGCCCGATAGCCCTCGATGTTGGCGTCGATCAGGCGATTCAGGTAGGCATTGTCCTTTTTCAGCTTTTTCAGGTTGCCATCGGTCTTATAGCAGGCGAAAACCGCCGGAAGCACAAATGCGGCGTGGCACAGGAGATAGTCCCCCATGTTCGGCTCATAAGTGACCTTATACTTCATCCCTGCAAAAATTTCCTGAATCAATCTTTCCTGAGACGGCGCATCCCGAAGCGGCCCGACGGTGATCTTGCGGAGGTCTACAGAATCCACATAATTGCTTTCCCGATGTCCGGCAGCACTGGTAAAGGCAAATAATACATTCTTCTCCGGCAAAAGCGCCGCCGTTTCCGAAGTATGCACATTGTTTCCCAGAAAGATGATCGTTTTCGCACGGCTCGCCCGCAGCGTTTCAATGATCGTTTCAATCTGCGTATAGCGCACAGCGACAAAAATCACATCATAGGCATCCTCCGGCGAAAGCACCGCTGCCACCGGGATACGACTGACCGCCGTGCGGCGGGAAAGCGTATTTTTGATTCGCAGCCCATTGCTCCGGATCTCCTCCGCCCATGTGCCTCTTGCCAGCAGCGTGACATCCTTCCCCGCACGAAAGAAATTGTTGGCCAGATTGCAGCCGAGAACGCCCGCGCCAAATACCATAAATTTCATCGTCGGTTTCTCCCCTTTTTTATCAGCGATTTCTGCGGTATCCCGCCTCGTCCCGGTATTCGGGATGGTCCTTCAGATACGGGTCTTTATCGCCGCAGATGGTATAGTCGCACCGGCAGCCGTCCACGCAGGTGGTCGTCCGCACCAGCCTGGCATGGAGCAGCTCCATGGAAGCAAAGTCCACATTGCACAGGGCGGGCATGATGTCCGTAAGGCCGTGCCGGATGGCAAACTCCGCTGCCGGACACGACGTAAACTCATAATAGATGGGCTTATCCTTGTCATAGGGCGCAACGCGCATCTCGTAATCGTGCCACTTGCCGCACTGCTTTTCGGCGTTCTGAAACGTCCGGTACATCAGCTTCTTAAAAAACGGCTTGTTGCAGTCCACAAATTTGGAGAGCTTGCGGAAAGTGGGCAAAATCAGGTTTTCCTCGATCTCCTCGACCTCCCGGAATGAGGTAACGTCCCGGCACACGGCGTAATAGCTCATGATCGCGATGCAGTCATACGTGCCGCCCGCACCGTTGTGGAAATTTTTGCTGCCGCCCAGATCGGTGCGCCAGTCCGAGAGAAAGTCCGCATACTGCCGCTGCACCCGCTCCCAGACGGCTTCGCGCTCGTCCTCTGGATAATGCAGGGCGATTTTCGCCTGAATCTGCCTTTTGCAGGCTTTGGAATACAGCACATGGCAGCTGCGGTCAAATTGCAGTTCGGCGTCTTTCATGGCTTCTCCTTTTGCAGGCTGTGCCGGTGCGCGGCCTGCACCTCTTTTGAAAACTCCTGCGGGTGTTCGCCCGCCAGCGTGCCGTGGCCCATGTTAGGGAATACCTTGTAGGTAAAGGCATACCCCTTGTCCTGCCACGCTCTGACGTGTTTTGCCAGCTTCTTTTCCGTGGAGCTGGCGATGCCGTGCCAGATATACATATCCGTCCGCTTGAAAAGCTCAAGATTTCTGTGCCGCCCGATCATGCACTTGTCCTGATTGACCCAGCTTTGCCATGTGGCATCATGGTAGACGATGCGGTCAAAGGATTCCGGCGTGCGCCCCATCATTTTGCAGACGATCTTCTTCCGGATGGGGCCAGCCTTTCCAATGAGCCAATAGGAAAAACCGGTCAGGAAGAAGATGTAGATATTCTGCAAAATCGGGTTTTTGATGTCAGCGTAGTCCATGGTAGGCATTCCGTCGGCAACGGTGGTCGTAATGGTCAGGCGTTCATCTGCCAGAACGTCCATCAGGATGAACGTCCCGTAAGAAACGCCATAGAGAATGTCGATCTTTCCGCCGTAGTGCTCCACGATATAATCGCCCAGCCGTCTGGCTTCGTCCGGCACGGACTTGAATTCCGTCTCCGGCTCGTCGGGATTGAAGCCGTCATAAGCCACCAGCACGACATGGTAGGTTTTTGCCATTTCCTCTGCCACCGGCAGTGCGCCGCGATAGCATACGCCGCCGCCATGGAGCATCACCATCAGCTCAGGATGCTCCTGTCCGAACTCAAAGTATTTCATGTGCGCACCCCCTTCAGCGTTCCGGCCTTCGCCGCTTCTTCCGTGTCATCTGATTCGTCGTAGGCGTCATAAGGCGCAGTCGGGTCGGGAACCCGCTTTTTGAATGGGGAACACAGCTTATCTTTATGGGCAAAGGCGAACTCGAAATTGTCCGTCCAGCCGGTGTGACCGGTGAGAAACAGCGGATGCAGGTCACGGCTTTGCAGCTTCTGCTCCAGCGCCGCCAGCGACTTCACCGCCAGTTTGTTGTCCTCTGCCAGAGAGGAAATGAAACTGTAGCCGCCGTCCGCGCCGAACCAGATAGCGTCGCCGGTGAAGAGATATTTGTCGTCAATGAGATAGACCATATGGCCCCATGTGTGACCGGGGACAAGGAAACACTCAATTTTGATGCCGTCAATCTCGAAAGTCTCGCCGTCATGCAGCAGCACCTTTTCGTTGTTAATTGTGACCTGCGGCAATTTATAGAGATGGTATATGACTTTTCGCCGCACCTCGCCGGTGAGATACCGGTTTTCAATCTCGCCGATATAGAGCTTTGCGCTCCGGAACAGACCGGGGCTGTCTGTCTCCACCGCACCCACATGGTCGGTGTCCTGGTGGGTGATGAGGATGTGGCGGATGGACTTGGGGTCAATTCCCAGCCAGCCCATTTTTTCTGCCAGCCGGTCGTAGTTGTACCCGGCATCGATCATGATGGTGGTGTCGCCCTTGCGGTAGAAGAAAATGTTCGCCACCCACTCCCGCACGCAGGCCACGCGCTCATCCACCCAGCCGGTGCTCAGCGGCTTGAATATTTCCTTGCCGCGGTACATCTTGCTCATTTCTCTTTTCTGAAATTCGGTCGCTTTCTTTGACATCGGTATTTCCTCCTTACAGCAGCAGCCCGAGTCCCGCAAGGAGCAGGGAAATCACGGCCATTCCCAGTGTTCCGAACAGCCATTTCTTCTGCTTGTCTGATTTCGAGATGTACGGCATCAGATCCTCTGTCCCCGGTATTACCCACGCCTTGGTGTGTCCGACCCAATAGCCGTCGATGCCAAGCCGGTCGATGAGATTCATCACAGACAGGATTACAAAGCACTGCCAGAAGCCGCCCCAAAATGTCTGCGCACCGTTGATGGCATACACGCAAAGAAGCACATAAAAAAGGTAGATTGGAATGCAGATTGCCTTGAAGCGCAGCGCGTTCCGTTTGATCTTCTCCCTTGTGGTCAGCCCCAGTGCGATGCATCGCTCCTGCACCTTTTCGCCATACAGATGCACCATGCCGACAGCGCCCTTTCGGATACCGATAGCGCAGACCGCCACCAGCAGTGCGCCCAGCCACAGTCCTTCCAGAATCGTTTGCAGCAGCATTCCTTATTCCTCCCGCTTCTGTCCTGTCACGCAGAGCCAGCCCATTTTGTTTTTATGGATTTGAACATTGCAGAATCCAGCGTTTTCCAGAAATGTTTTCAGCTCATCGCCGCTGTATATGGTCATACCGCCGATGATCTCCGTCCACTTCTCATCCTTGTCCGTGTCGCCACTGCTCTCGTTGCAGATGAGGAAGGTCCCGTCGGGCTTCAGCACCCGATAAATCTCCCGAAAACACTGCGGCAGATTCGGCCAGAAGTAGACTGTCTCAAAAGCGGTGACCGCATCGAACCAGTCATCTGCGAAGATCATATCCGCCACACTGCCTTGCAACACGTCGCAGCGTCCTTTTGTAACGGCAGTTTCATTGACCTTTTTGGATTTCTCCACGCTGACGGGAGAATAGTCGATGCCCTTCACGATCCCCTGCGGGTATTTTTTCAGCAGCCTTTTCATGTTCGCACCACCACCGCAGCCGCAGTCCAGCACCTTGGCATCCGGCGCAGCATTCAGAAATTGAAGCCCCCAGCGCGCCACAGGGCTGTGACCCAAATTCATCATGGCGACCATGAGCTTCCCGCCGAGGCCCACAGGTTTGCGGGTGTTTTCAAAGAATGACATCTTCTACAACTCCTTTTCCAGAACGATGATCTTATTAGAAATATTCCGCACGGTGGGTAGCTTGTCCAGCAGTTTATAAATCGGTGCAAATACCGCCATGCCCTCCGTCAGGCTGTGTTCCTCCATGAATCGAAAACCCGGCAGCAGTTCGGCAAGTGCTTTTCCATTCTTGATTCCCCAAGTAAATTTTGCGTTGCTTGCGTCAATGGATTTCTCCTTGAAGTGCCGCACCATCGCAGGATTCATGGTTTCCACAAATATAGTGGCTTGGGAAAAACGGCTGGAAATCACTGCGAAAATTTGCTGCACATCTTTTGCGTTCAGGTACATGGTCAGTCCCTCAATGACAATCAGCACCGGCACATTCTGCTCGCTGATTTTGCTGCCCCAATCTTCCATGGCGGACATGGCAATCTGTGAAATCGTGCCGCTTTCCGGCAGAAGCTTTTCCCGCACCGCCATCGTTTCCGGCAGGTCGAGGTTATACCAATGTGCGTACCCCGACATCCGGTAGCATCGGGTATCCAGCCCGCAGGCGATGTTGACCACCACCGCGCCCGGGGTGCGCCCCAAGCCACGCTTTTGTCAGCCGGTCCAGCACGATGGTGCGGGCAATGACGCCGCTGTGCATGGCTGTGTCCTTGTCGGCAAGGGAAAAATCGTAGTCCAGTTTCTCGATGATTTCTTCCGCTTTTGCATCGTGAATCGCGCCGCGCCCCCGGCTCTCCTTCGCCCTGGCATAAACGGTCTGCAGCATGGTCTCCGGCACGCCGGAGAGTCTGATTTTTTCTTTCATGTCATGCTTCCTCCGTTTGCAAAGTCAGAAATTTTTCCGCATACCAGCAGAATTTCTCCGGATGCACCATCACCAGCTCCGCGTGTGCCATTTTCGGAATGCCGTGAATGCGTGCCTGCGGGAAATAGCGCTTGATGAATTGAATGTCGCGCCTGCGGTCCCTCTTTTCGTCATCGCCGTACCAGTAGGTGAGCTTCGTGCCGGGTTTTGCGGGGCACTTCGGAAGCGCGTAGTTGTTGGCGGACCAGAATATATTGCGGATCGTCCGATCGGAAAAGGTTTTGAGATAGGCTTCCATGGCATCGTACTCCTTTTTGGGGTCGCGCCCTGCTGAACAGCACCCAATTAGTTAGACAGTATGATATACTATCTAACAAGTGGGGTGTTTTGCTATGCCAAAAGGAGTACCAGACAAACGATATACGCCGGAGTTCAAGAGAATGGTTGTAGAAACCATGAAAAAAGAACATCTGAGCATCTATGCAGCGATGCAGGAATTCGGAATTAACGACCATAAAATTATAGAGCGCTGGGAACGCATTTATTTGGAAGAAGGGCCGGAAGGGTTAGCCATCGAACGGCGTGGCCGCAGCAGTAAGGGTCGTCCGCCAAAGCAGTTGCCGAAGCAGGTAGAAGAAGATCTGCTGGCAGAAGTCCAGCGGTTGCGTGCGGAGAACGATTACCTAAAAAATTTGCAAGCCTTGGTTTTGGAAGACGAGCGACGCCAGCGCAGAAAACGCAGGTAGTTCAAAAGCTGAGGCAAAGACATTCTCTGAATATTCTTCTCTCAATCGCTCAACTACCCCGTGCCACTTTCTACTACCACCTGAAGCGGATGAACAGTGCAGATAAGTATAAAGCTGTCAAAGCGGAGATCACGGCCATCTACCACGAAAACAAAGGAAGATACGGCTATCGCCGCATTACAACAGAACTTCACAAGCGCAATTTCCGCCTGAACCACAAGACTGTCCAGCGGCTTATGAAGGAGCTGGGCCTAGTTTGCCGTGTCAGGATGAAGAAGTATCGTTCTTACAAGGGTGAAGTTGGCAGAATTGCGCCAAATGTGTTAAACCGGGACTTCCACGCCGAAAAGCCGAACCAGAAGTGGGTCACCGATGTGACAGAGTTCAGTTTGTTTGGAGAGAAGCTCTATCTCTCACCCATCCTTGATCTGTGCAGCAGCGATCTGGTCAGCTATACCATCTCTGACCGTCCTGTGCTCAGCATGGTAACCACTATGCTGGACGAGGCGTTTGCAAAAATTCCGACCGGAACAAACCTGATTCTCCATTCTGACCAAGGCTGGCAATACCAGCACAAGCAGTATCAGAGGATGCTCCGCGAGAAGGGCATCCGACAGAGCATGAGCCGGAAAGGAAACTGTCTGGACAACGCCGTGATAGAGAATTTCTTTGGCTTACTCAAGAGTGAACTGTTGTACTTACAAGAGTTTCAGTCCATGGAACACTTCAAGCAGGAACTCGTTGAATATCTGGATTACTACAACAACCGCCGCATCAAGGCAAAGCTAAAGGGCTTGCCGCCTGCAATTCACAGACAGCAAGCCCTTTCAGCTGCTTGAACAATTTTTACTTCAAAATATTGTCTAACTTTTGGGGGTCACTTCATTACCAGACTCATGAGGGACTTCTTTTTAAGTTTTGTGAAATAGAACATTTGTTCTCCGTCTCTTAACAGCCACGTTGTAGAAGGGTGATAGCAATATGAGGAAATGTATAAAATGCGGTGCAGACCTTCCGGAAGAAGCTGTCTTTTGCCACATTTGCGGGAAAAAGCAGGTGCAGGAAAAGCGAAAAGCGCTTAAACGTGCCAACGGCACTGGAACGGTCTACAAACTGCAAGGCAGGCGATCTCGCCCGTGGGTCGCTGCAAAGAACAAAGTCGTGATTGGATATTACGCCAAAAAGACCGATGCTCTGGAAGCGCTGGAACATCTTTCCGGCAAAGATTTAACCAATCGATACAATATGACGTTTGCAGAGGTATTCGAATCGTGGAAAAAAGAGCACTATAAAAGCATCGGCGAGAAGAGCAAAGATTCTTACGACAATGCGTATAAAATTTTTGCAACGCTCCACGACAAGAAATTTCGCGACTTGCGCGTTGCCGATTTTCAGGAAGCTTTAGACCCTCACATGGGGAAAAGCCGGTCGTCTATCTCCAAGTACAAGATCCTGCTTACACAAATGTCAGAGTGGGCGGTGCGAGAAGAGATTTGCACCACTAACTTTGCCCAGTATATTAAATTGCCGGGAGAGGAAAAAAGGATAAGGCAATATATACCGAGGATGACATAAAAAAGCTGGAAAAAGACGGAAGCGATACGGCCAAAATAATCCTTATGTATCTTGGCACGGGAATGCGCATCAGCGAGCTTTTCAAGCTTCGGCTTGAGGATTACCACGGTGACAGGATTATAGGAGGCGTGAAAACCGAAGCTGGCAAGCGCCGTGTCATTCCGATCCGGCCGGAAGCGCGACCGTACTTCGAGCATTTTGCGTCCATCGCAAACGGGCCGCTCTTACTGTCGGGGTATAAGGGACAGCACAGCCCAGATAACTTCCGCAAAAGAGACTACTACCCTTTGCTCGAGCGTCTTGGCATCGAAAAAAAGACGCCGCACGCCACGCGACACACCTACACAACGCGAGCGGTCAAAGAGCATCTCGAGCCTGTTATTTTGCAAGAAGTCCTAGGTCACAAAGATTTTTCCACCACAGCTAACATTTACACTCACATCGACGGCGATACAGTAGTCGACGCAGTTGCTAACTCGTTACTAACAAACAAAAAGTAACGCAAAATCAAAAAGCCCTGAAACCATTGAGGTTTCAGGGCTTTTTTGGTATGCCCGACTGGATTCGAACCAGCGGCCTTCAGAGTCGGAGTTATCAGGCCGTCAAGCCGGAAAGCCCTGCGGCGCAAGGCTTTGATTGGTCTTGCACAAATTTCCGGCATTTTGAGAAAAAACCTCGGAAGCCTTGCGGGGCAAGACTTCCGAGGTTTTTCGCGATAGTAGTCAAATAGTAGTCTGCGCGCCTCGCAGGTCATGTGACCCGGTTCATTTGTGCAACCTTATCGATGAACGCTTTCAAGTCCTCAATATAGGTATAGGGTGCGTACTCAGAATATATCTCAGGGGAATCCAGAATAACGATCTGCACCCCATCCGCCCTCAGCGCCTCCAGCGTTCCAGGAAGGCAGCGGGCCTCGTTGGGCGTCTTGCAGAGGTAGGCAAGACAGCCCTGCTGATCAAAGATTTTTGCAACGATGTATATCTTTTTATCGCCCATTGTCACACGCCTCCATCTCTTTTAGAAGTCCCGCTCGGTCTTGATCACACCGGCAGTATACTCCTGATAAAGCTTTTTCCCGATTTTCGGGCTTTTGTACTTGTAGACATACTGGTGACTCCAGAGGTTAAAGTAAGTTTAGGCTGCTGTTCTGGCCGTCTGCATCGTATTCCCGGTGAAGGCCGTAATATCCGCTGGAGCATCGCACCGGGCGCATCTCTGGATCATAGTAGAGATCATCCGACGCTTTGCCATCAACCAGTGTTCTCACGATGCTTGAATACCCGGTAGGGATATCCCTTCGCATAATTACTTCAAAAGCTCCGCTAAGTAATGCTCATCTTTCTTGTGGGAGCCATTATGCTGCCTGTATGCTTTTATAGCATCAACCAGCTTTTCGCAATTTGGGCCAAAGTATTCCTCGTAGAAGGCTGTGCTATTATCGTATTTTCTTTTTCCACAGCGAATATTTGCTTTTGCAAAGATCTTCGCTTTTGTTCTGGACTTCACCTTTTCATACTCATCCGCCAGATTTTCAGAAATGATAAGCAGCATCTCCAGCTCAGGTTTCGTACAATATTTCTCAACCAGCGTTATTTTATCTTTGTATGCAGACGGTATTTCCAGTTTTTCATTTTGGCCATCACCGATACGTAGTACATGCACCTCATCAGGATACAAGTTCAATGCCGCTTTAACTGCAGCAGAGGATTTAATTTGGCGTGCATGATACGGAACCAAGCCCAACAAATCATCTGATGAAAATTTCAACTTTTGATTTTCCAGCAGGATGTTGATGACTTTGAGCTCGTTAGGTCCCTCGCACATAATCAGCAGCTTCATTTCATCAACTTCCTTTTCAGATTCATCAGCTCATCGTAATTTACCGCCGTTTGGAAGGCATTGTTATAAAAGCGTTTGCTCTTAAGCAGACCGGACCTTATTCCAAAGAACTCATACATATTTTTAATAGCAACCTTGTCGTTTGACTGACAGACCCAGATATTATCCTGTCGATTGAATAAATCCAGAACTTCGCAATAATGCGTTGAAAACAGTAGTGTTGCCCCGTGTCTGTTCACTGTTTTATCCATATACAGGCTTAGCATATTTTCGACAAGTGTCTTATGAAAATGTGCTTCTGCCTCATCGATAAGCAAATCGAAGCCCTGCCGGAGAGATGCCACGACCAAAGTGTAAAGGATAATGCCCTTGGTCGTTCCACTCGACAGAAAATAAAGAAGTTCTTTATCCGATAACAGCTTTTCCTCATTGCAAATACAAACACGATAGTTATGTTCATCGAGCATTTGAATGCCTTGAATACTACTATCGAAGATACGGATAATTGCAGAAAGCATTTCATCTGGTATATGATAAGTTTTTAATAGCCGAAATGCCATTTGGTATGTGTCTGCTCCCATACCGTCACTACCAAAGAAAATCGCTGATACCTGTTTTTTCTTTAGCACAAAAAAGGTACTCGCTGTATCTTCCGGCAATTCTCCTAAATTTTTCTGCTCAACGAAGTCTTCAGTATACAAAGAACTCAATTTTGTTTTATAATATTTTTTCTTATAAATATGCTGATTAGAAAAGGTTGCTCGGTTTGCTAATGTTGGATCAGCCTTCAATTCTGTTGCGTATTTATAAATATACCCTTCATGGAAAAAGATAATTTCTAGTTTGATCCCCTCATAGGAATAGTGCTTATTCTCCAGACTAAACTTGCCCAGAATATCATAACAGCAGTCCAGCAGTTCTAATGCAGTTGTTTTACCAGAAGCGTTTTTTCCGATAAATGCACCAATGCTATATACATACAAACCTTCAGCAATTTCCTGGAGTTCATATTCTTTGTCTTCCGTTGTTTTCTTCGATTTTGCAACCAGATCAATAACCGTATCATCCTGGCAGTTCTTAAAATTACTAGCCTTGACACGCAGTAGCTTCATCTAAAACACCTCCATGCTTAGTATACCCCACCATTCATTTTTAATCAAGTTTTCTGTTTAAATTTCAGTAAATTTTTGTTTTGTCTCAATGTGCTGTGTTTTCTTCTTATATTCTTTCTGTTTCTACCATTTACGCCCTATGCTGGTGCAGGGCAAGGCTCCCGGCGGCCTGATGGGCTGGATCGACCCGAAGCGGCTGCAAATCATTGAAAAGCAAAGTAGCTCACCTTTAGGGGCGCGGGCAAATAGCCCCGCGCCCCTTTTCGGTTTCATTCGTCAGGAAAGGCGGTTGCTCTTTTGAACAACCGCCTTTC
>CEAH01068945.1_pt1 | contig 66175 bp, 109 predicted proteins | sample 557571 | NCBI WGS metagenome assembly CEAH01 (sample SAMEA3182092, study PRJEB8094) | gut metagenome | biome: human; feature: gut; material: Stool; isolation source: human stools | place: Canada | collected 2013-11-25
GAGCAAAGAAGATGTTCGGTCGTTTCGACAAGGAGAACAACCGTATCAGAGTATCTGTTGTAACCAGACCCGGACAGGAAAGAACCTGGACTAGCGTAGGTAAGGATGGTAAGGAGTACACCAACAGCCTGATTTCTCATATGGGATACAGCGCAATTGATGTAGACTATATCGATCAGGAGAAGAAGAAGGAGAATCCTGCACAGAGCAAGACTCCTGCAGCTCCCGCACCGGCACAGCCAGCACCGGCACAGCCCGCACCTGCAGCACCAACTCAGGCAAGTGGATTTGAAACTCCTGGTCCCGAAATGGATGACGAGGAAATGTTCAACTAATCCAAGAACACAGTGGCAGGGTGAAATATCCCTGCCATTTTTAAAGAAATCTGAGGTGTAATATGCAAAAGATTTTAGACTATATGGCAACAAATGGATTCAATGCAAAAGATTTGCAGGAAGAATTAAGATTTCGTGAGATTTCGAATTCTGAACTCAGAGAATCTGGCTATACAAAAGATCCGATTGCAGATGGTAAATTTGCAGGATATTCTACAAATGTATTGGAAGACGCCTTACAGACATTGATCGAAGGTGCCTATGAAATAGAGATGGCAGAAAGATAGTATTATCATTGGAGGAAAAGAAATTGAAAAATACAACTTATGAAGATCATATTAAATCCTTATATAATGATGCAATGTCTGCAAAGACAGATGCCGGAAAGTTAAAAGTATTGGATCTGTTATTTCGTATGACTGCAAATGAACTGGTAGCAGAGCGGACCGCAGCAGCATCTTTTGAAAAAATGATGGAAGAGAAGTTTGGAAAAGATGCAGTAACAGCCACCGTAGAGGATAAAGATATTTACAGCAATCTGAATCTGTTGGAAGCACTACTCATGGATGATAAGAAAGAGGAAGAGGTACCGAAGTTATTTCCGGAGGTAGGCGCACTGTTCGAGTTAGACGAAATGGAAGAAGAAGCCGAGATTGAAAAGTAAATAAGCAAATTGGAAATCACCTGACGAAATATCGGGTGATTTTTTTATTTTTCAATAAAACCTCTTTAATCAGTATCGGATGGAGATGCAAAGTAAATACAAAAAGGAAAGAGTCCTGAATAAAATCAGGACTCTTTTTTACTGTCTTTTTGCTGATGTACCAAACGTAACTCATTTGTATTCGTATCAAAATAGAATACACCATCATAGGTATGATCATGTCTAAACGGATGTATCATTATATTGTACATATTTACAATACCTTTTTCTTCTAAAATAGCATTTTCCGGTAAAACCAATAAGTAATCTTCATTAAGTAAATAAATATAATAACTACCACTAAGAAAATAAGCAATTTCTTTTAAATATTTAGGGAATAGTATAAGTTCAGAGCCTAAGAAGATATCTTTATATTCAATTTTCGCTTTATGTACTTTCGTTATATCATACCCTAAAGCAGCATCCTCTTGGATTGCGATATCAGTCATAGCTTCTGCATAGGGTAATCTTTTAAAATGACATTTAATATCAGGATTATTTTTTAAAATATCATCCGGTTTATTTATTTGCAGATGATATTTTTCTATATCTGTTGGGGTAACTGTTTTATCAAGTGATTCACTGTAATAAAAGATGGTATTACCAAAGAAATCTTCAGTATAATCATCATCTTCATCTTTCGAAAATATCGCATTTAAAAGCCGATTGTGTGACGTTACAAAAACAGGATATAAATCGTTCATGTTATCTCCTTAATCTTGGCTGATATGTGGTTTTTTATTAGTATAGCACAAAACATTTTTTTCAACCATTTTTTTTCTATTTTTTTACATATATAGATAGATTAGGAGGTACTTTTATGAAACTGGATATAGAAGCCTTTAAGAAAAGAAAAGAGATGCTAACAAATCTGGAACAGGATACCGTTGCTTATGCACAAAGGAATAATAAAAATTCCATGTGGGTATCAAATAAACGACTAATAATGCTAAATGTAGTAGCTGCTAAATTGGAAAAATGTGGTGAGGAAATCATCAAATGTGCCAGTGTATTTGATATTTTACATTTGGATACCAATATATCCATACCATTTTCAGATGTCTGTTATAATGTCGTATTCGATAGAGGAGAGAATGGAATAAATGTAAAAATATCCTTTATGAATCCGGGAAATACGGGGTCTGTGTTAATCTTTGATACAATTCACCGACCGGATGGCTGGTATGATATTGATCAATTACCATTAAATGTAGTTGAAGAAATCTGTTGTAAATTACCGGAAGCTACGGAAAAACGTATGATAGATATCCTAGAAGAAAAGATTTTAACAATGGAAAATGGTCAACGTATTGCTTATAACAACGAAAAGGAAAAAGATATCCAGTTATCTAATCAAATGCAACGACTGACAGAAGTTTCAGAAAATATTGATAAACAACGACAACAAATGCAGGAAACGGAGGACATGGAATATGAATGCTTTTAAGATCGATAAAAGTAAAATTGAAGCATTAAATACAAGATATGAAGAGAAAGCAAAAGAACTGACAGCACTAGCAAAAGAAAGAGATGAACAGCTTGCAAAGATTGGGACTTATCTTTCCACAGTATGTTGTGAGATAGAAGACAATAAAAAAGAAACCGGTATTACGAAGCTGTCTACAGTATTGTTTCTGGAGAATATTACAACAATGGATGGCGCAAAACTATCTTCGGATTTATCCATTAATATCGATATTAATCCGGAAACTGATTATTATCAAATGTCTCCGCGAATGAAAACTGATTTACATATCCAAGCTATGAATTATATTGGATGCCCGGAAGAGACACTACCACTTTTCACACAAAATGAAAAAAAGATACATTTCTGTACCTCCTGGGTACAAGCAAAATCATTACCTAAATATGCAGTAGAATCTGTGCTGGCATATCTAGCAAATAATAATGAGAAAATTTGTGAGCAGATTGGATACGCATTATCTGCGAAAATTGAGCAGCAAATGGAAAATCGAATCACAGATGTAAAAAATAAGATTGAAATTATTTCAGATAAAAACAAAGAGGAACTAGATGTGACACTCGATTAAAAAGGAGAAAATAATTATGTTAGATTCCAGTAAATACAATAAATTTAGAGAAGAAGTAATAAAAGCAAGCAATAATTCGGTAGAAAAATTAAGATATGATTTATCTATGTTTATGTCTGATGTAAAAAAAACATTATTGGTCTTTCCGACTTTACAATGGATACGCATCTCCCATTTTCCAAAAGCTTCGCTTAAAGATACATATGAGCATGCATTTCCGGATATGCCGATAGAGTTTTCTTATCCATTAGATACAAAAACAACAGATGGCAGAAACTTCAATTTGTATTTTTTCAGTAATGGTGAAGCTACCAGTTATGTAGTCAGTCCGGATTCGTTAAACGATGTAATGTGTGGAAAATTTGAAACAGCATACGATGTAGGTCATATCACAAGTGATCAAATTGCTTATGGTATAAAATATGAAAATAATATATATCAGGAAATAGTAGATAAGAAAGATGATATTATGGCTGCATTAGAAAAGACGATTGATAAAGCTTTTATGGATGAAATTGCTAATATCAAAAACACTTATAACGGCATGGAAATTGTGGAGGAATAAGAAATGGCAGTAGTATTTACAAGTGGCTATGTACCATAAACATCCGAATATCCATGATTTATGGTCAAGGGGAATGAAATAGACTTAAAAGCAATCTCTATGAAAAAAATGAAAATGTGAGAAAAAGCGAGTTAACAAGAGAAAAACAAAGATTATTATGGGAGGAAGAAATGGATAATGAAAAGAAACAGGTTACTTATAATTCAAGTATAAGCGGAGAAACGCAGGTGACATTTGATATCCAGCAGTATACGAATGGGGCAATATTTATCGGTCTTATGTGTAATGAAGATGGATATGAGGAGCCTTTTGGAAATGTGACTGTGAATTTTCCGGTTGCAACACCAAATTACTGCGGATATCTGAATGTAAATAACATGCCGGATATTGAAAAGTTTATTACAGATAATGATATTGGAGAGTTTACAGGATTCACGCAAAGGAGCGGTTTTTGCGAATATCCGCTTTATCTGTTTAATGTAGATAAGCTTAGGGAACTGTGCCCGGATGGAATGGATAAGTATGAGACGAATATTGGAATGACAAGTGAGCCAGAGACAAAGGATTTATTAAGTTGGGAGAGTGAGCTTGATGAATTAGAAATGGAGGCAAATATATGATTTTACACAAAAACACCCCACTAACAGCAATGGAAAAGCAGGATTTGCAGTTATTGATTGAGGATATCAAAAGTTATGCGGATCAAAAACACCGGGAATTAAAAGCTGCTGGATATCCACATGCAGAGGTTGAGCTTTCTTTGCCGGTAGCTGATAAATCTATGCAGACAAGACTCAATGTGAAAATCACTCATGTAAATCCAAAATCTGCAAAGATAGATGTGCAGCTTCGGACATGGAAAGAAAATGGGCATATCGAAAGTTGCCAGCTATACTATAAGGATGCCAGACATGAGACTTTCTATGAGGAAACATCTGAAAATAGAAATGTGCTGCATGCATTGGCAAATGATTCCGGATTAAGTCTGGAAGCAATCAAACAAAGTCTGGACCAAACATATAGTGACATAAATTATGATTTAGAGAGAGTATAGAAAAAGAGAGAGGAAGATATATTTCCTCTCTTTTTTTAAATTTTTTCATTATTTCTTCATTTTTCATGAATTTTTATACATATATAAATGTAAGACTATATCTCAAAAAAGGAGAAGGAAAATGGAAAACAGTAGAAATCGTAACATTGCGCTTTGGATCATCTTGTCATTTGCAACATGTGGTATCGCATCACTTGTATGGATGGTAAAGTTAAACAATGATTACAGAGAACTTGCCGGAGAAGAGCTTCAGAGTGGATTCATACTTATCCTGTTATGTCTTGTAACATGTGGTATTTATGGCTTTGTATGGGCTTACCAGCAAGGAAAACGTTTACAGGTAATCAATGGTACTGACAATAGTGTATTGTATCTGATATTGTATATCATTGGTTTGAGCATTGTTGCAATCCCTCTGATGCAGAATGAATTAAACAAACTGGAAGCGTAAGGAAAAAGGCAATGTCACCTAGAAAAGAAATAAATATAGGACTGATAATTGGGATGCTATATGCGGTGTTTATTAAAATAACAGGTATAAGCATCCCTTGCCTGTTTCGGGAGATTACGGGATTAAAATGTCCCGGGTGTGGCATTACCACATTTTTTATGAATCTATTGCAAGGCAATTTTAAAGCAGCTATTTCAGCTAATCCAAGTTTAGTGATCGTACTTCCTCTGCTAGGGGCGGTCTTAGTATCTATTTATGTAAGGAATTCCTGGAACATCAAAGAAAAATGGACATTATGGTGTCTTTATATCAGTCTTTTTTTATTATTATTTTTTAGTATTTTGCGAAATCTGCCATTTTTGATGGACTTTTGTAGGAAATTTATACATATATAAATAGAAAATAATATAAAACAAAGGAGTTTAAAAATGGAAAAATTCAAATGTTTTTTAGTATTTGCAGATAAAAATGATTCTTACATTGTTGATAAATTGCAGGAAGAATTTTTCGGAAGTTTTGTATTTTGTACAAAATTAACAGATGATTCTACTCTTTATACCTGGTCGGAAATGAATCAACATCCTGAATTTATGAATCATATTCAGCCTCTTTTTTGTATTGATGATAACTATGGCTTTTATTTTGATCCTATGGGAAAAGCAAAAGAAGAAGGAAACCAAATAGTCACTGAAATCAATTATTGTATAAATGAATTACCAAAATTAGATATAGAGTTTACGGATATCATTTATGCATGTTCTAAAGAAGGCCACAGAGATATTTTAGCAAAAACATTACGTAATGCCTCAAAACTTCCTGAACAGATTCCGGAATATACAATTGATTCAAGTTCAGAATCATCTATCGAAAAAGGAATTGCGGAAATAAAAAGTATTTCAAAAAAAGAAGTTTATATTAAAAAATCAGATGTACTTGATATTTTGTCACACTGTATTAATCAATTACCGGAATATATTATGGAAGAAGAATCAGAAGATGAATACGATAGAGATTGATATTTATAAAAACTGGGATACTAGATTACGAAGAAAATGAAGATGAATATGCTGAAGATATCTCAGATTGGATGAACTCTGTAATAAAGGATTCAATTTAGTAGATACTGAAAGAGATTTGGAGTTAGAGTGATATGAGTTTATATGATAGATTAGATTATGTGCTTTGGAAACCTAGATTTTCTAATCTGGGTGTGATCGTGATATCTTTGCTGCTAGGGATTGCCCTTTCAGCATTGATTATTATCCTAACAATAGTATTTAGTTAAATATTTTTTAGAAAAACCGTCATTTTGGCGGTTTTTTTATACATAAAAGAATGTAGGAGGGTGTGATATGCAATTTATACCGACAGACGATTATAGAGAAGTCTCTATGTATGCAGGTCTTAATGCTATTGAAATAGGAAACACAGATAAATTGTATTCTGACGGATTGGATGCAAATGAGTACATTTATGTTGATCCTGTCAAAGGATTCTGCTATGAAGATGGATGTATCATCGGTGGAACATATGACCAGACAGTGGATATATTACATTCTCTCAAATGGTGTTTTAATCATAAGTTTTATGTAAAAAAGTGAGGCACAAGACACATATGAACGATTGTAAATTTTTAGCAATAAATGATGTAACACCTTATCATGGAGACGTATTTGACCATCCGAATTATAAATATACTTGCGAAAAATGCAACAAGGCAGTTATTCCTTTCATACATTGTAAAAAAGAAAAATGTAATAATTACGCAAAGACGCAAAATAAACAAATTGGAGAAGAATAATTATGAAACATTTAGTAATCTTTTGTACGGAAAATGGAGTATGTAGTGCAGTATACAATTTTAAAAATACTTTGCCCACTGTAGAAGACATCAAAGAGATGCAAAAAGATGTACAGAGAATAGAAAATTTAGTTCAAACGCCAACAATCATAAATTGGCTACCAATCAGTGAATAAGGAGATTATTATGTATAAAATCATTGATACCGCTGTTATGTCAGATGGAACAAAAATACAATTAGAGGATTGGCATAGTGAAAATTCGAAGGAATATCCAAATTTGTATGGATATACCATCGCAGCATATCCTGTTGCTAAAAATTCCGGAAGATCTGGCTGGACAAGGCTTGGAGAAGAATTTAGAGTCTCGATTTGTAGAAATGAACATATGCAATATTCCGATGATATGGTCCTCTCTGATTATGAGGCGTTAAAAAATGGAAAAAAGACGCTTGCCGATTTAAAAGAACATTTTCGGTATAAGACTAAAGATGAGTATTATTTGGGTTTGAATGATATAGAGCCGGAATTTTAGCATAAAAATAATGGGAGATTACTAATTATGTATGAAAAAATATCTGAGGAAGAAACCAGACAGGAAAAGGTAAAAAAAGTCAAAAACAAAATCCTATCTGAAATCGACAATAGGATTTGTTCCTATAAAAAACTATTTGCAATCAATGAAAAGACAACAGAGGAAGATTATAACTTTTTCATCAGCGAAAATTTCGCGCTGTTGGAATTGAAGAAATATCTAAAAAAGGATAATTGCTTCATGAGTTATGAGGCGAAATATTTGGATAAAGATATTGTTGTCTATGTAGTATCCGAGAAAACCCTAAATGTCTGGATGCAAAAGGACTATAACTTTATCTATAACTATTTGGATAAGGCGGAAGAGAATGAATATAATGTGTTTCCACTTTTAAATGATAAGTTTTTTGGATATGAATTCCTAAACAGTTTTGATTACATTTTATATGATGAACGGGAGGAATAATGATATGTGGACTCCATGTGATGATCCAATCGATGAATACAATGAAAAGACCGGAAAAATGGAAACACATCATAAATGTCCATATGCAGATACCTATGCAGGTTATGAGGACGAAATGTGTAGGAATTGTTGTGGACTTGGCGTAGATGACGATAACTATGATTATGATGAGGAGCAGTAATTTATGAAATGGAATCAGGAATTAAATCCATCCCAGTTAAAAGCAGCAGACCAAATCAATGGACAACTGCTTATTTTAGCTGGAGCAGGATCTGGTAAAACGAAAACATTAACCCATAGAATTGCACATATGATTGAAGAGGGCATTCCGTCTGAACAGATTTTGGCGATTACCTTTACAAAGAAAGCTGCCGGTGAAATGAAAAGCCGTATTTCCTCTCTGCTAGGGGATGTGCGTCAGCCAAAGGCATGTACCTTCCATTCTTTGGGATTTGATATTGTAAGAGAATTTCCGGTAGAATGTGGATATCGAAAAAGAGTATCCGTATGTGATGCTGCGGATAGTAAAACAAGAACAAAAGAAGCCCTGGCAGAAGTAGTAGCAGAGCGTGGATATACAGAAGACACTTGGTCATTTGAAAGTGATAGGCAAGGAAAGGAAATACAGCCGTATCATAAGGATAAAGATGTGGTAAACGCATTTTTAGAATATATCTCAAAAGCAAAAGATATGTGTCAGGGACCAATTGCAGCATCTGATGAAACTTATGCGAATATGGGAATCATTGTACAAAGAGGTGATTTCCAGTTAGCTTATAAGAAGTATCAGGATGAACTTGTAGCGGATAATGTCTTAGATTTTGATGACCTTATCATGGTACCTGTATTACTATTGGAGTTAAACGAAGAGATTGCAAATATTTATTGGAATAAATACCGCTATATCTCTGTTGACGAGTATCAGGATACAAATAATGCGCAGTTTCGGTTAGTACATAGATTAGCAGAAGGAAATGGCAATCTGTGCGTTGTTGGGGATGATTATCAGAGTATTTATGGATTCCGTGGAGCAGATATCTCGAATATTTTGAATTTCAAAAATACATATCCTGCTGCAAATGTCGTAATTTTAGGTGAAAATTACAGATCTACCCATAATATTGTAAATGGAGCATCCGGAGTGATTGCATATAATCAGAAACAGATGCATAAGAAATTATTTTCCATGCAGGAAACCGGAAGTCCGATTGCAATCGCTAATTTTGATACCAGTAGATCGGAAGCAGAGTATATCATTGATAAAATCAAACATGAAGTAACGTTCAATGGGAAAAAATACAAAGATTTTGCTATCCTTTATCGTAAAAATGTATTATCCCGATATATAGAAGATGCGTTAATGAATTCTGGAATTCCTTATATTATTTATGGTGGATTAAGTTTTTATGATAGAAAAGAAGTAAAAGATGTCGTTTCCTATTTAAAAATATTATCCGGCAGCGATGATAAGAAAGCGTTTGCCAGAATTTTAAATGTACCGGCAAGAGGCATTGGTGCAAAAAAGGTGGATGTCATTTTAAAGGGACAGAAACAGCAGAGTGGTGAAACGCTGATTGAAAGATTTTATCAATATGCACAAACACAGAAAAAAGCAAATGTAAAAGATTTCGCAAATAAGTTATATGCACTTTATCAGTCTGTACCGGAGCTTACCACAGCAGGATTAGTTAACCAGATTTTAGATGTATTTGATTATCGGGAATATCTGAGTGCATTTTGTAAGGATGAAGACGAGGAAGCAGAAAATCGTATTTTAAATGCGGAAGAGATGATTGTAAAATGTAAAGAATTTGAAAAAGAATATCGCATTGAGCATCCGACTGCGGATGTCTGGGAAGTATTAAATGAATTCCTTGCAAATGTCATGTTAGTTACAGATATCGATAGGAAAAAAGATGAAGACAAATCTGTAATGCTAATGACGATGCATGCTTCCAAGGGATTGGAATTTGATACGGTATTTATGGTAGCTTGTGAAAAGGAGATTTTCCAAGTACCGGATAAAAAGGACGATCCGGATATTAAAAAAATTTTAGACCCGGAAGAAGAAAGACGACTGTTTTATGTGGCAATGACAAGAGCAAAAAAGCAGTTATATATTACAAATTCCGATACAAGATTTTTATATGGTCGTGAATTAGAGGAACATCCGGTAAAGTTTATTGGGGAAATTCCAAATGAAAACAAGAAATACCTAAGGACAGACAGATATTTCCGCAGTGGTTATCTTAACAGAGATAGATAAGTCAAAAGGCTACCATTTTTGGTGGCTTTTTTGACATATATAAATGATGGAGATAAGCAAAAGAAAGGAATATTTGTAATATGAAAGTAAAAGTAAAAGAAACGTTTATGACACATAAACATGGGGAAAAAGATACCATTACTCTTCAAACTGGGAGTGTTTATAAAGCGGAAAAAATAATATCCGCAACGGAAAATATTTTTTATATCCTGTCTGCTGCAGATCTCATACTTGATGCAAATGATTTTCATAAATACTTTTCTATTGTTAGGGAAAGAACATCTATTAAAAACGCGGTAGAACAGATACAAAGCATGGATCATGCAATAGAAAAATTGGCAGATGTCACAGTACCCGCAATTTATGAAGATAATGATAATAATAGATATGGATATGGAATAGCAGAAGATATTCTAAACACGTTTTCTGATTGCGAAACAGAAAAAGAATTTCAAATTGCAAATAGTATGCTAATCAGCATTTGTGGATATTCTATTGAAACGCTATTAACAAAAATAAAAGAAAAAGAACAATCTGAAGAAATAGAGAGGTAATGGAGGAAAAACAAATGGCAAAATACGATGTAGATAAATATAAAAAACAATATGATATGGTAATAGAAATAAAAATAAAGCCGAATAAAACATTTTCAACTGGTGATACCGCAGATTGGACACTAAATAAGGAATCTGTTTATGACGCAGTTAGAGTTATAGACGAAGGATACCCTCATACGGATTTATACATTATAAAATCAGAAACTGGAAATGAAATAATCTGCCAACCGGAGAAGTTTAAAAAATTTTTTACAAGAGTGCAAACCGAACCGGGAAAATATCTGAAAGTCAGAGCAAATACCGATTTAAACTATGAATATTCCAAATTTAATATGTATAAAATATATGACGCAAGAATATATATGGGAGATGGTATACATTCACGTTATTTTGTAATTTCTGAACTTGATTATGAAAGTGAATTTAGCGAAAAAGAATTCTATAAGTGTTTTACTAAAATAATAACAGAACGTGAAAAAATCACACCAAATTATATTTATGATTACGAAGAAGGTAAATATATAAAGGATAATTTTAAAATAGAATCCACTAACGTAGAGAATTGGTATATACTTGGATATTATACTTTTGAACCTAAAGGAGATAGCTACAGTAGTTATAGTAGATTGGAATTTAAAGTTCCAGAGTATGATGGAGATAAATGGAAATTTAAAAGAGTCAATTGTCGTATAGATTGGAATGGTCATCCTCAGGGTGATAGTAGAGACACAAAACCTCCAAAAGAGATAGAGGACTATATCAAAGATTTATATCAAAAACAAAAAATAGATATATATCGAAAAAACGGAATATCAGCAGGAGATAGATTAGAAGACTCTGTAACCAGTAAATTATTAAATGTTGTAGAAGAGGGTTCTCCTTGTGGAAGGATGGGAGAACAGATATTAAATACATTTAAAAAATGCAAGACAAAAAATGAATATAAAATTGCTAATCAAATGTTAAAAATTATTTGTGGAAAACCCATTGAAAAACTATTAAATGATTTGGGCGAAGAAGATGCGTTAAAAGAAATAGAAATGGATTAAAATAAAGAATATGAGAGGTAAAAATATGTCAGACTTGACACATTTGTTTTCAGTCGGAGATAAAGTACAGTGCAAGGTGGACCACATATTTTTCAAAGGCACTATAAAAGAAACATATCAAAATCATATTATTGTAGACATTCCGGAGATTTCAGAACATATGTGGTTTGAAAATGGAGTAAATATTGGAGATGTCTATCCAGAAAACAATTTTGAGAAAGGATTTGACAGATAATGACATATAGTGCAGATGTATTTATTGACGCAAAAACATTAGATTGGGCAACACAAAAAGGATGTCCGGAGATTTTCACTGACTATGTTTCCGGTATTTTAGTAAAAGCATTAGGTATTGATGGAACTGCGAATGTATTTTGTAAAAGTATTTCCGGCGGATATAATTTGTCTTGGATACTGCGAAATGGAGATGAGTATATTCGTACATTTTCAGAAGAAGAATTACTTCGTGCTTTACGAAATAAAACAATTGAAGAAAACACACAAGTGAATGAAAATGAAAAGTGCAGGAATAATGAAATTTATGAAAACGAACGTAGCTAAAGCTACGGAGTGCCCTGTAATGTTATGTGGTCATTTTCACATAATATTATGAGCCTGAGCTTTAGATTGAAAACCAAAATCATCAATAAAAAAGAAAACTTTCACAAACCGTGAGATTTTTAACAGATCTTACGGTTTTTTTGTACATATATAAGTAGAAGAATTTGATGATCATATTGACGGCACTCATTACAAAACAGATTATATAATTAGTTTGGAAAAAAGGAGATTAATATGTCTGAAATTACAATTGATTATCGAAATCAGGATGCAAAAGAAAAAATTTTAGAGGCATTAGATTCCTGGCTTTCGGAAGACACCATTGAAAAACTGGAAATACAAATCGAACACATAGTATCCGGTGATTTCGAAGAAGATTTCGAAGATATCTTTGATATGGAAGAAGTTACAGATTTTAACGGCTGGCAGTGTGATTGGTGGAACCAGATGGACTACAAGGATTACACTTTCGACCTTTTCGGTGAAGCATGGGATGGTAATATCAAGATTACAAGCTAAAAAAGGAGAGCACCTATGGAAAATATAACAAATCCATATGAGGATTTACGATTTGAAGTTACTGAACTGATAAATCCGAGAGATTGTGATAATCGTTTGATTCTTGCAATGTATCCATACACATTACGAGGCGAAAAGATATTACAGAATAATCTACCCATCATGATAGAAACCATAAGAGATTATATCAGAGAAGCAGAAATACATATGCAACTTACAAAAGTACTTCCCAGACTCATATGGGATTCCCAAAAATTAGCGATACAGGAAGAAATCAATCTACGGAAAAGAAATATGGAGCTGTTAAGAAATAAAATGAATGCAGGCATCAGCCCATATTATTGGTGCCTCTATAAAGAATTCGATGGATATATTGATGGTACCCATTACAAGGCGGACTATGTAATTTCCTTAGAAAACACAGATGCTCCCACTTTTTGGTAATGCATCGGAAATAGAAGAAAAATAATATGATAACAGGAATGACAGATTAATATCAAAGAAACGATAAACATCGTATGTAAACTAAGTATTTAGTGGAGGGATATTAGGATGATACATGCAATTTGTGATTTTTGTGGAAAAGACTGTGATAGAACGGCAACGCTGTTGTCCATGACACCTTTTCAAAATTTTGCCAGATATCATACGGACAATGAACCATATGGGCGTAGAGAAAAAACAAGAAGCTTTGTTATTTGCTATGACTGTTGTAATAAACATAATCTTCCAAATCCATATGAAACTTATTCTGGCATTACTAAGCAGGAAGGGCGTTATGAAAAGTGTCTTGATAATTATACAGATGTAGATCTTTTGGATGATAAGAAATATGATAGGTAAACCAAAGAGCATTTACAGAAGAGGAAATTAAACAGGCACTTTTTGATGAAGAAATGGATAGATACGAGGATTAACCATGTCACAACTTATTATATATCAGTCCGGCGGATTTACGAATTATTGCATCTGTTACCGAAAATATAGCCCGGATGAATTGAAAGAAATAGCAATGCAGGAAGAAATGAAAACAAGAACAAACCCAAAGGAGACTGAGGAAAATGCAAGTAAAAGAACTGTTAGACTACATACAGAAAAACTTAAATAATGGTCGATTAACACCTGAGTCAAAAGTACGCATTCGAGATAATTGGGGCAATGATTATCCTATCAATTGTATGCGAGACGAAAATAATGAGCTAATATTAGCAGACTTCGAAATTTAGTGGAGGTTTTCTATGAAGATTCCAAAAGAAGCACAAGATTTGCTAAACGAGCGTGAACGATTTGCAATGAATTTGATGAGTGTTTCAAGTGAATTAGATACATAGCTTATAAATAACGGAGCAGATTTGACGGATACAGATTTAATAGATAGCACATTAACAGGGTGTATGATCTATTGTGAGCCTGGAAATGCAAGAATCAATGTAGAAGAATATATAAAAAATCGTATGTGAGATTAGGATTCACCATTCAAATTTCATTAGACAGAAGGAAGAACAAAAATGGGAAGAAAAGAAATAAAAAATTATATTAATCATATGGATGCAAATGGTTTAGTGAACTTATGTAAAGACATTAATGAATGGAAATATAAATCCGGGAAACTTAAACCAGATTGCACATTAAATTATCTGGCAGAAAATTTACAGTATTAGGAATTAAGAGATTTGGAAGCGATGATTTTGGATGCTGCATATGAAAAATTTGGAGATATTGTTTCATTATTGATAAAAAGTGATGCAAGTAGATTTTTGAAATAATACAACTGGAATTAATCATAAAAGAGGAGATAAATATGAAAATTAGAGATTTGGCGGAATATTGCAAATCTATCTGTATTGATTGTGAAAATTGTACACATACAGCGGAATGTAATAATTTGCAAAATGAGCTAGAGGATGCCTCTCCATATAGTCTTGTTGATATGGTAGATAGAAATGTAGATATAAGCGAGGATTGAAAATGAAAAGAGAAACATATAATGGTTGGACGATTCGCACAGAAAGAGAAGATGGACTTTGTGATTATGTAGCACGGCAATTCAAATTTGGTAACTATGGATGGATGTCTGTCACAATCCAAAAAGAGTTAAATAAACCAGATACTTACTATCTTTCTATTGTAGCATCCCACCCTTTTCAGATGAGAGATATTTCGCCTAAGCTGCGTACCCATGTAAATGATGACAACTATCATACTTTGATCGATGAAGCAAATGACGTCATTAGAGGCGTTTTAACAGAAATACATGAGTATATCCTTACTATGATAAATAATTTACCGGAGATTTGATATGGAGGAATAAAACCTATGAATCGTTGGCAGCTTACTGATGAAATAATTACAAAGTTTATACCGATTTTACAGGAATATCTGAATAAGATAGAAAATATAACTGCAGAACAGTTCATGTAGATGGAAACGAAAGATCTCGATATTGATTTTTCAGATACTGGGATTAATCCAACACAGTTGTGTGATTTAATGGAAGAACTCGGGTATAAAGAAACCAAGACTGAAGATAATGGATGGGAACTTGATTTCTGGATTCATCTAAAAAGAAAAGATGGAAAATATTTTGAATCTGGTTGTGAAAATCTCGTAATCTCTGGATGCGGCATGACTTTTGAACTAAAAATAGGAATCGATGAAACAGAGTAACCATTTAAGTATATAGAAAAAGGATGAAGACATGAGAAATTTGAAAAAACTTACCCCTGAGCAGAAACAAGTGATCGAAACTGGTGAAAGCATTCTCTACACATGCGAAAACTATTTAGGAAACTTTAAGGAACAGGAAGTCCTAAAGCATGATGGAAAATATTATCGTGTGCAGGCTTGTAACAAGCATCTGACGGAGTATACAGAAGTATAAAACATGGGGAAAGCAAAGCGCAAGCCAAGACCCCAGCCACCCAAATAATTTTGGATAGACAATGATAGTTGTTGGGATTGCAAATGCAGGAATAATTGCAATCAGTGTAAACGATTAAAAACACAAAGAGCAAAGGAGAAACAAAAGTATGAGAGGAAATATATTCATGAAAAACAAACGTATAACAAAACCACAATTAGCATTTCAGTACTGTAAGGAAATTGCTAAAAGTATTAATGAGTGTGTTTTAAGAACGGTAGCATTACAAATATTAAGAGAAAATGAAGAAATTTTCCTTACAGTAAAGGGGTCAGATTGGCAACATCATAATTATGCTGGAGGCTTGATTGTGCATACTTGTAATGTGACATTAAATGCCATTAGATTAGGAGAGTTTTACGGAGATTCAGTAAACATGGATATGATTAAATTCTGTTCCTTAATGCATGATGTCGGAAAATTATTTGATTATGAAAGTCAAACAGAATTTTCAAATAAGAATACACTTTCGATGAATCAAGCTTTGTTAGGACATGGATTTGAAGGAGCTATTTATGTCGCTGGGAAACTCAAAACATCATATGAGGATCATGATATTTCTGTATCAAAAGATTACGTTAAATCTGTTATTACTCAGGTGACTCATTGTATAGGTGCACATATGGATGGTTTTGGTGCTTGTGCAAAACAACAAATGTTTGAGGGCTTAATCATTGGTTGCGCTGATAAAGTAGATGCTTACCTTGAACAAACTATTGTCAGAGATGATGAAAATTCATTTGTAATAGGGACTGGAGAGACTTTTTATAAAGCTACTGTAGATACAATGAAGGTGTTTTCGGTTGAAAATATACTTAGAGATGATTTGCATTAAGTTAGAATATTCGATAGGAGGAAAATATTTATGGAAACTGGAAGTGTTAGAAAAAGTGTTCTTTAACGGAAGCCAAAGACGCTATATATCAATCATTAATTGACGAAATTTACAGACTGTATCAACTTATTCTTAAGACTCATGGGAAAAGGAGGAAAGAGAAGTAAATAATAATGATAAAAACCGTAAGATTTTAATCAAATTTTACGGTTTTTTTGTACATATATAGATAGAATGTATACCATTAATCTTTAGATTAGAGCATGTTTGAAATATATCCATAAATAAACTATAAAGAGGAGAAAATATATGAGAAATTTAGTATCCGTACAGGAAATTAAAGCTTTGTCCCCCATCGAGGGAGCAGATAGAATTGAAGTAGCTACCATTTTAGGATGGAAGCTTGTAGTTAAAAAGGGAGAATTTAAGGTAGGCGATAAGTCCGCTTATTTTGAAGTAGATTCTTTTTTACCTATCGAAGACAGATATGAATTTTTGCGAGGCACTTCTTTCAAAAAACATAAAATCCTTGGAGAAGGCTTCCGAATCAGAACACAGAAGCTCCGTGGTCAGATTTCTCAGGGTTTAGCTCTCCCATTAGCAGAACTGAATCTGAATAAGGATTTGCCGGTAGATACAGACTTAACCGAAACACTCCATGTGCGTAAGTGGGAACCTTTAGAGCAGATTTCTGATTTTGGCATTTTGACAGATTTTCCGGACGGCATTTCAAAAACAGATGAAACCAGAATTCAGTCTATTTATGACCAGATGATGGAAGAGTTTGCAGGGAGACCATATTATATCTCTACGAAAATTGACGGTACGAGTGTTACTATGTATCGAAAAAATGGAAAATTCGGTGTATGCTGCCATGAAAATGAAGTAAAAGAAGATGATACCACGAAGAGTTTTCTTTGGGACATTGCGAGAAAACTGGATTTAGAAAATCGGATGACTGCAATGCATTTAGATAATATTGCGATTCAGGGAGAATTAGCCGGACCTAAGATTCAGAAAAACCGATTACAATTACTTAAACACCAGTGGCTTGTATTCACGATAAAAGATTTATCCACGGGACATAGATTGTCACTAAATCAGATGTTGGATATTGCGAATGATCTAGGGCTGACTACAGTGCCTATCGAAGAGACTGGTGAGAATCTGCAGGACAAATATCCTACTCTTGATAGTTTATTGGAAAGAGCAAAGGGTATTATCAAAGTGGGCAGAAAAAAGAAGGTATTGTTATCAGACCTAGAATTCCAGTAGCGTCTTCGACCTTATGTGGAGCATTGTCTTTCAAGGTGTTAAATAATGATTTCCTTTTAAAGGAATAAATGGTACTATAAAACCATATAGATAGGGGATAACAATGTTTACGAATGATGAATTGCATATGATAAAATATGCTTTGGAGCATTTGCATGATACAGACCTTTCCAATTTCAAAAAAAAGGATTTGGAAGCGTTGGAGTCTGCAATGGAAAAACTAAATATAGAATTTACTTCCTGCATCGATTTTTATTATATGCAAGATGGGAGTAAGCAGTATTAAAAAAAATTATGGAATAAATAGTACTATAAAATAACAAGGAATAGGAAGACAAAACCAATGATTTCACAGGAAGAATTTTTTAATAAATTACATCAGGGGTGCCAGATTAGGGTAACCTATAATACACAGTTCCATGATAACTGCGAAGAAGATGGATGGTGGTCAGAAGAACTATGGTGTTATGATAAGAATACGGATACTTACAGATGCTATTATCCTGTATCTTCTTATGAAAAGGATTTCTATACAACACATAATAAGAAAGACGCAGAATTTTTTTACAGAGAGATGAAGCAATTTTATGATCATCCGGATGATACAAAAATTACCAATCTTTCTGTGGAAAATCTGGAAATTACTTTAGGTAATAAGACTATCCGTGAAGCTGTTATGGATAAAATTGCAGGGATGGATGAGGAAGAATTAAGAGAGATACTGCTGATGTAAAATAAAGATGGAAGGAGCAGTTGGTATGGACAAAACTTTCTATGTCGGAATGAAAATTTGCAATTATTACGCAGTTCATATCAATGATGACGGATATGAACAAATAGAAATGGTTCAAGAAAGTGAGATTGACGGATTTATACATTGCCTAAAGTTTTTAGGATACAATGAAATTTAACTTTCTTGCGATAATTGGAGGTAGAAAAATGGAAGTGACCAAATTGAAGAAAAAAATAAATAGTATCAATAATTGGTTCAAAAAGAATACTAAAGAAGAAGAAAAAATATTTAGACAAGGGTTACTTGCTTTTTCAATATTTATTATTGTAATGATATTCTTAAAAGTATTTAGATGGGGAATTTTTTATTGGTAATAAGAAATATTTAGTTGGAGAACTGATACAAATGACAAACTTAGAAAAATTACGCACAGGAACTGATGAAAAACGCACCGTAGCTAAAGCTAGGGCGTGTCCTGTAATATTATGTGGTTATAAACATCCTAAGCTAAAGCTTAGGTGTTTCACATAATATTATGAAGAGATATTACATCTTATGCAGCGATTTGCATATAGAAGTCTTGGTTATACTTATCAAGAACTTCAAACAGAGGAATTTTTGCAGGAGGAATGTTACGTGAATTATAAAGGGGAAGCAATTAAATGACGATTTCAAGAGAAAATTCAAAAAATGATTAAATGTAATAAAAATCGCAACAAATGTAATAAGCTTAATATAAAAGTCGATGATAAAGTTATATGTGTATAAACAAGAACTATTTTAAATAATGTAAAGTGGCAAAATATATATAAAAAAATAAAAATTACCGTCAAATTTTAAAAGGTTTGGCGGTTTTTTTATACATATATATAAGTAAGGAAAATTAAATACCCAAAACAAATTATCTTGCATAGAAAAAGGAGAGAAAAATGAAATTAGTAAAATGTATCAAAGAAAGAAATACCGGAGACTGCGAATTAGGCAAGGAATTTTGGATGGATGAGACCACTATTTATAAGGACAGTGATGGCGACTCCTATGTAGAAATGTATAAAGACCCCGAGAAAAGGGATTTTGTTGGACGTAGACTGTTATCTCGTTTTGAAGTGGTGGAGGAAAAATGAAAACATCCAGAATTCTAAGAGCAGATGGCATTATTTATACAAATGTTTCTGGTTATACAGAAGACCGGCATAACTATATTTTTGTAATAAATGGTGGAAAATTTTCCTTTCCAAAGAAAATATATGACTTAAATATTTCAGCCGGATATTTTGATTTGTTACGTAAATAGGAGAAAGATATGGCTACGGTAGATTATGGAGCATTACTGCGTGTAAATGGAAAATTTATCAATTATAATAAGGACTTTTTTTCGGAAATTATTTATCCGGAAGGCGATATTCCCGAACGTGTGCAGTATGGAAAATCACAAGAAAGACCGGTAAAAGGCAATTATTTTGTTTATGCCGGAGATACCGCATTTATGTTGGCATTCTATAAAAGGATGTTTGATGTGATTTCGGATGGAAAAATGATAAAAAGTGTATGGGGTACTCCATTTTTATCAGAAACTTTTGTAATCAATGGTGTTCTTATTACTGTTTCCCATCTGGATAAGACCCATATTGTCGAATCAAAAGAACCCACAGAACCCTGGAATGAATACGTAAAAAATAATTGGCAGGGAACTACCGGAAAAGAACATCTTTGGGAACTGGAAAATGGAGCGTTTTATTATCGCAAATATATCCGCCTAGCAAAAAGACGTCATAGATGTAAGCCTTTCAAATATCTTACAGATAGATACATTGCAGAATGGGATTATAATGGGGATCACTATGAAGTCATTTATGGATATGGTATTGATCCACAAAAAGATGTTTGGGATAGTATTAAAAACGAATGGGATTTTACAGAAAAAGAAAAAGAGATAATTGATACGTGGTTTGATATGGAGGAGAAAAATCATGAGTGATAATTTTGCAACAAAGAAAAGTGTATGGAAAGAAACCATAGAAAATAATGATGTTTTATTCATCCTGCCGGGTATTATTGCTTTATTAGGCTTTGGCATGCTATTCGGCTGGCTGCTTACTTTCACACCTTTTCCAATTCTAACAATGAACGATGTAAGAACAGATTTTAGTGATTCTATTGTTTTACCATATCTATTTCATCTATTGAATGGCTGGATGTATACACTGGCTGTGATGGCAATTGGCGGATTACTTTATGTTTCCGTTATTTGTCCACTAAGAAAGCAGGCAGCAATTATAAGATATTGCAAACTGCCCCTAACAGAAGAGGAAATGCGTACAGCAATCAACAAAGGATTATTTTCTGATGTGAAGAGTTATTTTGACTATCTGGAGAAACAGATGTGTTATGGAACAGATAATTATCTTTACTTTTCTACGTCAGAAATTGCCGGAATTATCAATGCGTGTTGGAAAGTATTTGATTTGAAGGATACCGACTACTTTGCATTACCTATCTGTATGGAATCTTTTTCCATATTAAATGGCTATATCACTGGATTTGAAAATGGAGTATTTTGCGCAGAACGATCTTTATGCAATGAAAGTACGGAACCGAAAATCCCCGTTGTTTCCAGCTATTGGGGTGTTTATGGCGCGGCTTACACACCGAAAAAACTACCAAAATGCACAAAAAATATTTAAGGAGGGATATTAACGAGTACAAATTATTATATGCTTACCCAAAATAAGAAACTTGCAGATACCTATTTTCCGGAAGAATATGAATTATATCGAGGCGGAGATGTATTTAAAGCAGAAATTCATATCGGAAAAAGTTCTGCAGGATGGATGCCCTTATTTAGGGAGCACAAACATGCTTATGATTCCGTAGAAAAGCTGCGTGCTTTCTTGCGTGAATATGCGGATGATATTGAGATTATAGATGAATATCATAATTTTTTCACTGCTGAGGAATTGGATGAGGAACTCATTTATTGGAAAGAACAGCAGGAAAAATATCCAGATAGAAAAAATTGGAAATATGTACCAGGAGGTGTACCGGATGAAATTTTTGGTGGCAGAAGACATCTGATTCCGGTAGAAAAAGGGGAAAAGTATGATTTGAAATATCCGATCGATCATGTCGAATATGAAAGACTGGATCCTTATTATGAATTCAAGGGTACATACGATATGTACTACCATGATAAAGACGGATACAACTTTACGAATCGAGATTTTTCATAAGGGAAAAAGGAGAATAGTAGGATGAAAAGTGCATTATTTCGAAAAGACGGATTAGGAACAGCAGTCGGTAGATTATCTGCACCAGATAAACTGAAATGTGATATGGGCGGCACCATCAATGAATATCAGCTTATCGGAAATGTTGTAGATACCAGAGATTATGATGTAGTCGTATTTGGATGGTTGCGAAATGATAATACCATTGAAGTTATCAAAATGGAATCAATTCCTACAAATGAGGATCCAAACGTTGGATTTATGTGGAAGAATCCTGAAGATGAAACGGATGTGATTACCTGCTTGAGTATTCCAAATGACCGTATCGTTGAAGTTATTCAGAAACATCCGGAAAACAGAAAGCCATATCATTCTGTAAAAATCAATTTGAAGAAAAATACGACACTTTATTTGAATATTACAGGCGGATATGAAAAACCAATTGGAACAGCTCATGTTTTTCTCCTGCGTGGGGCAATCTCTTCTGAAGCAAAACAGTTATCCTCTACGGTCTCTGTGACCATAAGAGAGGGCAATGGACAGCAGGTATTAAGCTAAAGGGAGAGACAACGGGGTATGACAAAAAGACAGCTTTGGTTAAACCTATTCCATACAAATGATGTAGCCCTGGCAACAGCAGTAACTTTGTGTGAGGAATATGCCGCAACAGGAAAGCAACTGGATACGGAAAAATTAACAGAAGAAATTAAAAAACTAGATACAGAAATTGGGTGAAAAAAGGAGAGCTTTAAAAAAGGCTCCTTTTTTTGGTGATTAAAATACATCAAGTAATATAACGAAAAATAGGCATTTACAGGCGGATTTAGATTAAAAAAAGAGGTTCATTTTTTTCCGCCTGTATGTAAAGGTATATTATAGTCATGGCATTGGTAATTACCTATGCTTTGCCAGCTTACCTAGAAACTCCAAATGGTCTTGTCTACGCAAAGCGTATGGTATGATTTTGCATAGGAAAATATAGATTTGAAAGACGTCATTTAATTATTGATTAGAAATTCCGAATCCTTTTTACATCATAGAAAATATATTTAGCGACTGTGCGAACAGTCGGGAGAAGTGTAGTAATTACCAATGTCATTACCTTTTGCGCAAATCAGACCCATCTTTTTAGACTTTTTTGACATATATAAATAGCATTGCATAATCTGTTTTTTATTTTTATAATAATACTATAATGAATAGATATTGAATTATAAAATAAAGGAGACTTTTCTAAAATGGTTATTCCAATAAAGCAAGGAATTGAAATATTTTTAAAAGATAAACATATTGCTACGATAGATCTAAAATCTGGAAACGTAGATATTATTAATCCAAAATTATTGCCTGTTAATTTGAATTTGTGCGAAAATCCAAAAGAGATTAGTGATTACGTACAAAATATTGACAATTTTAGAACTTGGTGTGCATCAAGAACGCTTATGATGAGCCAAAAACATGCGAAATTAATTTGTAATGCATTAAATTTATCACAAGTAAACTCAAATGAAAACAAAGCTAAAATAGCAATGGTTTATCACTGCAGTACATTATTGGACAGTTACTGGATTAGAGAAATAGGTAGTACAATAACTTTTGATAAAGTGTCATTATTTCAAAATAAATCGAGAAATATTTTAACCCCTATTTCACTTTTGGGAAAAACAGAAAGTTTATTTAACAAAAAATTAAAAAACTGGAGCGATTTAGGTGTAGATGGAACTTTAGCAAAATCTTGGGTCCGTGAAAATAACACCTACTATTTATATAAAACAGGGGATAATTTATCTGGAGAAACTTTGGCAAGTAAAATATTGGATCAAATATCGGCAAATCACGTTTCTTATGATTTTGATACAATAGATGATACAAATGTTGTAAAAAGCAAATGTTTTACAAACGAAGTATATTCATTTATTCCCTATAGTGATTTTGTATCTAAATATGATTTAGCAGCAATTTCACAAATAACAAGTAAGTTTATGGAAGAATATGCAAATATGGTAGTTGCTTGTTATATCACTGGGAATGAAGATTTACATCAAGGAAACTGGGGACTATTGCGAAATAATGATACGGGAGAAATAACTGGATTAGCTCCACTTTTTGATTTTGATGGATGCTTTTTGAACTATTATTCATCTAAAAATTTATATTTTTTACCGGAGGCAAGATTTTTATTAGAAAATGGAGTAGAAACAGCTATTAACAATTTTGATATAGATTTAGATTATGATATAGTGGGGCCGACAATAGAAGAGGCCGCCTTAAAATACGCACCATATTGTAGTTTGAATTTAGATGGAATAATAATAAATGACATTCCGGAAAAATATAGAGAAGAACTTCAAAAACGTTGCCAATTAATTATAGAAAAACAAAAAAATATTTTAGAAAGATAAAAAACTACCGCTGAATTTTAAGATTTAGCGGTTTTTTTATACATATATAAGTAGATAAAAATATTAAGGAGTATTATGGAAAAGATTGTTATTATTGGTGGAAATGAAAAATCAAAACAGCTTATAAAAGCAATGGTGGAAACAGAAAATATTGAAATAGTATCTATAAATCACGAAAATACATTACCAAAACTTACGATGCCAGTTAGTAAGGATATTCATTATTACGAGGAAATGGGAGACTACATTCATCCCACAAAGAAACAACTAGAAAATATGAATAGGAGACATAAATGAAAACGACGAAAAAGAAAAGTTTTTTATATGAAAGTTATAATCAAAATCGTGAAATTTTTGCACCTATTGAATCGCTTGCAACTACATTCGGTGCTATATTAGGCGTTATACTTTTAGGTTGGCTAACAAATTTCATTATAAAAACAGTAATGCATTACGACATTGTAAAAACTTTGTGTGGTACTTTAGAAAATAAAACTTTGCTTTTTTTTGCTAATCTATTTGTAGGTATAGTTCTTGGAATTATAGAAGTAATTATTATTACAATTATAGTTTTTTTTATTGAAGCTGTATATACAATTATTACAAAAGAAATAGCTATTATGCGATATTGTAAGTTACCCCTGACAGAAGAGGAAATAAGAATCGGTATAAAAAAGAACCTTTATTCCAATATATTAGAGTATTTTGAATTTGTAAATAGTCAAATCACTTATGGATTTGACAAAAGAAGATTAAAATTGTCAAACGAGGATTGTAATGTACGTATTGAATCTTGTATGCAAGTATTTCATCTATCAAGAGACGAAGTGCTTGCCAAATTAGAATTATATAACAAGAGGAAAAGTATAGAAAAGTATAGGAAAAACAACAAAATATCAATTTAAAACTGATTATAAGGAGAAAAGATTGAAAATGAGAAGTAGAGGATATCCATGAACCTGGGAGCATAACAAATAAACCATCTTACGGTGGTCGCTTTAAAAATTGAATATTAGAAATGTTAAAGCTATGTAGTTGCTGACTTGATTTTATAACCTTGATTTCGAATCAACATAAGGGCCTGTTCTATGGTGATTTCACGATCCACTGGAGGAAGATCAGTTTTCTGGTAAAGTTCCGGATTATAGTTTTCTCCGTTTTTCAACATGTGGTATAATGCGGTAAGAAGCATTCTTGCTATCGCAATGATTGCTTTCTTGTGACCGCGACGCTTCTTGAGACGGAGATAGCGGTTACGCATTTCTGGATGCTTTGTGCTTTTAACAACAGCGTTAGCACACTGGACTAAAAGCGGTTTGATGTAGCATCCGGCCTTGGAAACCCGGACAGATTTTTTCTTCCCTGCGCTTTCATTGTTGGTTGGGGTAAGACCAGCCCATGAACATAAGTGTTTCGCCGAAGGAAAAGCCTCCATGTTGGTACCGATTTCGGAAATGATTCCGATGGCAGTGAAGTTACTGCTGATGCCAGGAGCGGTTTGAAGAATGGTAAGTTCCTGCTGATAGGGAGCGGCGAGCGCAAGAATGAGTTCTTCAAGCTCTGCTTTCCGGGATTCAAGGTTATCATAATGATCTTTGATGATCTTGAGTTTGCCGGCCTGCTCAGGAGTAATAAAGCCGTCAATGGCATCACGGAGCTCTGGAAGTTTTTTCTTCAAACTTTTGTAAACAAGAGGCTCAAGGTCAAAAGAAGTATCTGAGGGATTTTCCAAAAGCTTATCCAGTATCGCCTGAGCAGATTTGCCGAAGGTGTCCGAGACAACGTTTCCCAACTGGATATTGGAAACCGTGAGACAGTTCTGCAAACGATTCTTTTCACTTGATTTAAAGCAGGTCAGTTTGAAACGGTAGCGCATAAGGTCACGGAGCTGGCGGATGTCAGCAGGTGGCATAAAGCTCCCGGAAACAAGGTCATGCTTAAACAGATCAGCAATCCATTTGGCATCTTTCTTGTCAGTTTTCTTTCCACGGATAGCCTTAACATATTTGGGATGAGCAAGGACGATCGAACAATCCTTTTCGAGGATGTTATAAACAGGGATCCAGTATTTACCGGTAGATTCCATACAGACATCCTTGCAATTCCGGTCGATTAGCCATTGTAACAGAGTTTTCAGACCGCTCGTGTAGGTCGAAAACCGGTGGCTCTCGTAAGAAGTGATGCCTTTATCATTGGTAGAAGCGATACAGGCGACTACAAAAGTCTTGTGGACATCAATACCACAGCAGATTTTGTACACGATTTTTAAAGCCATAGGGACTCCTTTCTGAAGCGGAGGTTCAAAGAATTATAGGGAGAGACGGCATTGACTGAACGCCTAAGCCATAAACGAGAATGTTTAAACAAAGATAAGATTACGTGCTCAGAGTCACACTTATTTGTGCTTGAAAAGGCGGACTACACATATAAAAATACGGTCATCCGGCAAGCCGGACAGCCCACTCACCTCCCCGTGATTTGTAGTATACCGAGATCCCTATAAGAAGAATTATAAAAGAAAAGTAGACTCAGGCAACCGTTTTCATAACGTTTTGTGCCTGAGCGAAGCGAAAGGAATGGATATAAAAATGAAAGAAAATGAAGTAAAAATTGGACAAACCGTATATTTTCAGGAACATTGGTCTGGAGTAATTCAAGATGCAAAAGTAATGGATATACTGCCTATGGAAGATCAGAAGAGATATCCTGGGAAAAAATATGCAAAATTAAAATGCGAGATTGGAACTTGTGGAGCATTACTTGAAAATGTTTATCCATCTTTTAAGGCTTGTAAGGAAGCGGTTCAAAAAACATTTATAGAAAAAGTGGAAAAATACAAAGCTGAAATGAAAACGGTTAGGGATTTGATTATTTTCCCTTTGAAACAAACAGTAAGTGACGCAGAAGAATATTCCGATGATGCTGCAAGAAGGGCTTATAAGGAAAGAGCAGAGGAATTGGGATTCATCACAAGTAAAGAAATGGAGACGGAAGATTATGAACGCAATTGAGAATTGGCTAAAGCTTAAAAAATTGCAGCATATATACTCTTTTAAGTATGATGATGACTACTATCCTCGCCAGTCTTTATCCATGCATATGGTAATCCCTACCCATCCAATTAATGACTGGATGAACTGTTTCAACATCGCACATATTTGCGACACATTTATTCCGAAGATGATCGATATACAACGAAATGTGACATACGGCAATCATAGTATGGTATATGTTGGAACAGCGGAAGATTTTACATATGTCAGACTAATGACAAAAACGCCGATGTTTGAAATTGAGAAAAAAGATTTAGCAACAGATGCTTGGAAAGAGACGGTGCAAAGCTTTATAAATATTGCAGCACATGGTTCGGCAATTTTATTTGTACCTCTTACAGTACTCCACGAGGCTGCCTCTGTACTGGAAGGTATTTATGATATGTGTTTTCTTGCAACAGAAAAACATACAGAGAAAGAAGCATATCATTATCGTGTGCAGTTTTATATCGACTTATTAAATACAGATATCACATATGATACCACAGAGATGATGATAAATCATATGAGTGTAGGCTCAAAATATGCTGTGGGTACTACCATTTATATGAAAAATCCGACATGTTTAAAAAATATTTCTTTAACATATCCTTGCAAAGCAATCGTAATTGAGAAAACGCCAGAAACCTATTTTCCTGTTTTGCAGGATTTGGCGGGATCAGCAAATAAACTAATGAGAATGGAAAAAACAATAAAATCTATGCCAAAATTAAATTCATTTATTTGGATTCGTAGACATGGTTGGTGCGCAGATGTTATGTAAAATATATGTTTTGTAAAGGAGAAAGGATATGTTATCTATTATATTAACAATAGTAGCTATTGTGGCAGGTATTGTGGCAGGTATTGTTTTGTGTGAACTTATAGATAAAAAAATATATTTACCTATTTGTTTATTCGTTGGTTTATTCGTTGGTATCTTTTTATTTATCATTAATCTTACGGTTTCCATGCGTTCTTGCTTTTATGATACAGTAACAGATACAGAAACATTAACCGTCTTTTCAGATAATGTTTATTATCAGAATGATAACAAAGAAAAGACTGTTACTATCTGTGTAGTTGATAATGATAAGGTATCGCATATTGAAACCATCCATTATGGAAATATGGAAATTGAATATGTAAAAGATATTCCATCTGCTATGGCAACGATAAGCACTTACAAAAGAAAACCTAAATACAAATGGATCGTGTATGATATGCTGACAGGAGATGTCGCAAATGTAACATTGCAGTTGCCTGAATCTGCAAAAAATCAATAAAGTTAAAAGCCACTTTTCACAAAATAGTGGCTTTTTTGACCATTTTGTATCTTTTTTTTGACATATAAAATTATATGATGATATAGGAGGAAAACACATGGACACTATACAAAAATTATCTCACAAAAAGGATATTTTGTTTTGTATTTTAGAATTAGATGAAAAAATTTGGAGCACATATCACGAAAATTGTGAATTTGAATATGCACCTGATTTGGAAGAAACTCCCACTATCATAACAAATACAATACAAGAAATTTTGTTAGATTTTCCAAATGCAGAAGATGACATTTTTTTAACGATTCAGAATTCTGCATACGGGGATGAAATACTACAAAACTATGTAAATATTGATAAAATAAGAGAAAATGTAAAAATCAGATCTAATTTTGCTCAAGCATTAAGTTCTGTCGAAAAAGGTAGCGAGTTATCTCCAAAACTAAATTGGACACTTTCATCCAATGATTTATGTGAATTAGCGAAACTACATACAAGAGGGTTATATAAGGAGAAAATTGAGGAATTGCTTATCACCTGCAAACTATTCGATGAATATGATAAATTCATAATTCATGAATATGATGATATTCTTGCTATCGCTATGAACGACAAAGAAGATTATGATTTTTAAATATAAAAACCGTAGGATTTTTGATAGATCTTACGGTTTTTTTGTACATATATAGGTAGGAATAAAGACGTCTTAGATATGTCTGCAGAAAATTGCCAGGAATAGAGAGGAATATAAAGATGAGTGTTGCTACGATAGGAAAAATCAAAGGGTATGTATCCCATCTGGATATTTTAAACTTCATCCGTCAAAAATGGGATCCCGATGCAAAATCTTTTGTAAAAAAGAAAGAATATGGATCTATTTCCATTTGTACATGGAATCATCGGATAAACGAGCATAGTGATACACAAGATACTTGGTATATGCTTACTGGTTTTATTACCTTTGTTTATAAAGGAGAACATAGAAGTTTGGTATATACCTATGATAACGTAAATCATTTTGACTGTCTGGACTATTATAAAGAACTTGGGCTGGAAAATATGGTTTTTACTGAAACAACTACCATTTCCCTTGGCAGAGATAAAGACAGCGTAGACATTATCAAAACACTGGTTGCACAATTTGGCGGTGGCTGGATAGATGAAAATGATTGCGATGATAATGATTTCTATCCGGTCGAGCTGAATGCAGATGGGAATATCAAACCTGTAATCTATGTCACGATGGAAGAGATTTATGAAAAATTTGGTGGAATAGTTATCATCAAAGAAAACTGATGATAAGAAAGGTGAACAATATGCATTCTTTTGATTGCGGAGATATTGTAAAAATAGAAATCTATGTAACTGAAAAATGGAGCAGGATAGCTACATGTGAAATAACAAATAAGTACATAAGGAATGGCATTACGTATTATTCTGTCAGAGAAGTAAATGGCAGTTATATAGGTAGCAATATCAAAGAAAACAAATTTTTGGAAGATTAAAAAAATTTTTTTAAAAATGTTATTAGTTTACGGTTTTTTTTGACATATAAAATTGTAAATAAAAAAATAGCCAAAAAGGAGATTATTTTATGAAAACAATTACCATTAGTCTTCCAAGTGTGGAAGCAGTAAAGAACTTCAACAATAAGATTTTTGGATTACCCGGCGACTTTGATCTCGGTAGTGGCAGATATATCGTAGATGCAAGAAGTATTATGGGTATTTTCAGTCTGGATTTATCAAAGCCATTAAATCTGACGATTCATGCGGACAATGCTGAGGAGATTGCAGCATCGCTGAACGAGTTTATCGTAAAGTAGGAGGAAGCATGAGAACAAAAAAACGCAGGTTAATATCTTTTGTTAGTCTGAGTTTTGCGTTGATCATCATGACAACATTGATGTTGGGATCTGTGGTAATGGCAGCTCCCACATCGGACATGTTGGTGATTGACAATGCGGATATGCTGACAAAAGAAGAAGAACAGACAATCGAAAGTGCATTATATCAGATTTATAAACAAACCGATATCGAATATGTCGTATATTTAGCACCATCACTAGACGGCAAAACTGTCGAAGAAGCATCTTTGGAAGCTGGTAGAAAATTAGGAGTTGGTGATAAAGAGGATAACACAGGTTTGCTTATTTACGTAGCCCTGGCAGACAGAGAATTTCGAATGGAAGTAGGTTATGGACTGGAAGGCGTGATTCCGGATTCACAGGCAAAAAAGATTATCGATTGCATGACTTCATATTTCAAGAATGAAAACTATGCCGACGGACTCTTAGCTGCTGTCACAAAAACTGTGGAAATCTTAAACGATTCTGGTGAATATACTATTTCGCAGGATGACAACTATGTTGTAGAGACAGACACAGATGATGACGACCTACTGGTAGGAATGATTGTTGTCATCGTATTTATTGTTGTATTATGTGTGGCTTCAGCATTCGTTGATGGTGGTTCGGGTTCCTCATCATCAGGTCATTATTATTCAAGTGGCTATAGCAGTATTTCCAGTTCGAGTGGTTCCTTTGGCGGTGGTAGCTTTGGAGGCGGTGGCGCTTCGGGAGGTTGGTAAAATGGAAAAAATCGCAAAAGAATTTCAAAATTCACACAAAAAGGGAACAGTATCTAATGTAACTCCATATAGTTTCAAGTATTCCGAAACAACAAAAAATGGGAATACAGTTGACATTGTTTACATGAAGTCGTATTTTATGGATTTTGATTAAAATAGGAGAAATAAAAATATGTGGTTTAATTTGATTGCAATTGCAGTGCTTGTCATTGGTTGTATTTTACATAAATATCATCAAGGACTTATTGTTTCTACACTTCCACTTATAGCATCAGCAATAGCATTATGTAATTTTATTTTTTAAAATATCAAGCGAATAGGAGAAAATAATATGAAAAATAAAGGTTGGGTAGCATTAGTAGTAGTAATTTGTGCAGTTGTACTTTTGTTTGGAGGTTCTTATAACTCTTTACAGCGTGCAGATGAAAATGTAAATGAAAAATGGGCACAGGTGGAAAATCAGTTACAGCGTAGATATGATCTGATTCCACAGTTGGTAGCCGTAGTAAAGCAGTACTCCGATTATGAAGCATCTACATTGGAAAGTGTTGTTGCTCTGCGTGGGGATGGTACTTTGGGTGAAGAAGCTGCCGCAGATTCCGCTTATCAGTCCGCAATGAAAGAATTCAATATTGCGGTGGAAGCATATCCGGAATTAAAGGCAAGTGAAGAGTATAGTCAGTTGATGACTGATCTTGCAGGTACCGAAAATCGAATTGCCGTAGCAAGAAAAGACTATAATGACGCCGTAAGTTCTTTAAATAAGAAGATTCGTTCCTTCCCAATGAATATCATTGCAAATATGAGTGGGGTAAATAGCAGATATTATTTTGAAGCAAGTGACAACGCTTCAGAAGTACCCAATGTATCGGAACTATTTAATCAGTAAGGAAACCGAAAAAGGAAGAATATATGGGACATTTATTATATATATTACCGCCTATAAGTTTCATTATAGGGATTTGGAGAATCGTATATGCTATAAAACATTGTCATGATCCGGATTTTGCGATTCAGTTGGTGCTTGGATTCTTTTTCATCCTTGCGAGTATAGTATTCTTTTTCCATAATATAGTAACATGGGAGTTTAATGTGATTCCTCCAGCAGGATATTGATAGGAGAAAGAAAATGGGAAATAAAGATATAGATCATAAATCAAAACAAAAAAATGTGACTCTAAAAGAAGCACAAAAATTCATGAAAGAAATTCCCCCAGAGGATATAGAACGTTATTGGGGTAATGCAAAAAACACAAAAGGAGAAAATTAAAATGAATGGAATTAGTGTAGGAGTTATTGTAGCAGTAGTTATTGCGGTAGCGGTGATTGGAATTTTAATGTCCGGGTATGTAAAAGCGTCTCCCGATAAGGCATATATTATATCCGGTCTGAAAAAGGAGCCGAAGGTATTAATCGGTCGTGCAGGTATTAAGATTCCTTTCTTGGAAAAGAAAGATGAATTAATGTTAAAGCAGATCAGTATCGATATTAAGACAAATGGATATATTCCGACTAAGGATTTCATTGGTGTAGATATCGATGCGGTGGCAAAAGTAAGAGTCCTTACAGAAAAGGATGTTACCATTGATAAGAATGGGCAGTTACTTCCCGGGGCAGATTCCAATAAGAGAGTTACTCATGAAATGGCACAGGCTGCTATGAAGAACTTCCTGAACATGAAAGAACAGGGAATTCGCGATGCACTGACCGATTCCTTACAGGGTAACATGCGTGAGATCATCGGTACCCAGTGCCTGAAGGAGCTGTGTAATGATCGTAAGACCTTCGGTGACGAGGTTCAGGCGAAGGCACAGAAGGATATGAATGCCCTAGGTATCTGGATCGAGTCCTGCAACATCCAGAAGATCGAGGATGAGAACAACCTGATCACTGCTTTGGGACAGGATAACATGTCCCAGATCCAGAAGGACGCTTCCGTAGCAAAGGCACAGGCAGATAGAGATGTAGCTATTGCCAGAGCACAGGCACAGAAAGATGCTAATGATGCACAGGTAATTGCAGATACTGAAATCGCCCAGAAGCAGACCGAACTGGCGATCAAGAAGGCAGAACTGAAGAAAGAGTCCGATATCAAGAAGGCAGAAGCCGACGCAGCATATAAGATTCAGGAAGAGGAACAGCGTAAGACCGTGGAGATCACCACAGCGAACGCGAACCTGGCCCGTCAGGAGAAGGAACTGGAATTAAAGGAGAGAGAAGTATCCATCAAGGAGAAAGCTCTGGAGGCTGAGGTCAAGAAGACCGCAGAAGCAAATAAATACGCAGCACAGCAGAAGGCAGATGCCGAGCAGTATGAGAGACAGAAGAGAGCGGAGGCCGAACTCTTCGAGATCCAGAGACAGGCAGAAGCTGAGAAAGCAAAATCCGAGGCAGAGAGATTCGCTAAGGAACAGGCAGCAGAGGCAGTTAAGGCGGCAGGTCTTGCCGAGGCAGCAGCCGTAGCAGCAAAGGGTAAGGCAGAAGCAGAAGCAATTCAGGCAAAGGCAGAGGCAGAGGCAGCAGGTATCCTGAAAAAAGCAGAAGCTATGAAACAGTACGGTGATGCCGCAAAACAGCAGATGGAACTGGATACTTTGAAGGTATACTTCGAGCAGTTGCCTAAGATTGCAGAGGCTGTGGCTAAGGGATATACGAACGTAGATTCCATTAAGATGTTTGGTGGAAATACCAGCCAGCTTGCAGGTGATATCATGACTACGGTGACACAGGTTTCTGATGGCATTAAGGAATCTACCGGCATTGATCCCACTTCTTTGCTTGCAGGAGCACTACAGAAGAAAGATACTAAAGAAAAAGTAGAAACTCCGGTAGTTACAGAGGATTATACAGAAGTACCGAAAGAGGAAACTCCGGTAGAAACTCCAAAGAAAAAGAGAAATCATAAAGATACTGAAGTGACTGAAGAGTAATATAAAAATAGTGAAAGAGCATCAGATAATCTGGTGCTTTTTTACTTTCACAATTTAAAAAATTACGGATTTTTTATACATATATAAATAGATATTATCGCTAGAAAGGAACTGTTTGTATTATGCCAATTACAAATGTAAAAAATGAAGTAGAATTATTTACGACTTATAAAGAAAATAAAGATAAAGATTTAGAAAATAAAATTGCTACATTATATTTTCCAATCGTTAGATATCAGGCGAGACAACAGGCAAAAAAAGTAGGAGAAAATGCGGATTTGGAAACCTATATTAGTGATGGATCTATGGGACTCTTAAAAGCAATGCATGATTTTGATCCTGCGCAGGGAATAAAGTTTGAAACATATGCATCTATTAAAATCCGAGGGGCTATTTTAGATGGGATTCGTAAAAATGATTGGGTTCCCAGAACAATCAGACAGAATCAAAAAAGAGTATTTCAGGCAAAAGATACTTTAAGAAACGAATTAAAACGCCAGCCAACAGAAAAAGAGATTGCTACATTTTTAGAGATGGATATTACAGAATATCGAAACATGATTTCCGATGCATCTGTAAGTATGGTGTCATCCTTAGAAGAGCATATGGAACAGAATGGAGATATGTTATATGATGTTTCCACGGTTGCAAAGCCGGAATCTCCCGAAGAAAATATAGAGAAGCAGGAATTGGCGCAAAAACTAATGGAAGCTATGGAATTACTGACAAAAAAAGAAAAGTTGGTGATTCAGCTTTATTATTATGAGGACTTAAATTTTGTAGAGATTGCGAGTATTTTAGAAGTCAGTGGACCCAGAGTGTCTCAACTACATTCCAATGCAATTTGTAAAATGAGACCATTTATGGGAAAATATATGGGATTATTCAAAAATTAGAGGACGTTTTTCTAAGAATTTGACATATAACAATAGATACTACTGTATGTATGGAGGAGTAAAATATGGCATATATAGAAAAACTGGCAAAACTAATAGATCTTATCAATGCAGATACTTTTGAGGATGGCATGACGACCGGAAATGATATGGTGTTTATAAAAGCTATTTCCGATTTATTTATAGTAAACAAAACATTGATTTATAACGAATGCAGTGCGTTTTTGGTGAAGTCAAAAAAAGGAAAATTAGACGATACAGATTTGACAAACTTACAGACCAGTTATGAAGATCAATTACAAATAGCAAAATGTAGTATTCAAACTTTAAATGACTTGTGCGAAAAATATCATGTGATCCCCTTTTATGAGAATGATTTGTTCGATGATCGCGCAGTTATGGAATTCGTAAATACTTTTGCCCATGTATTTGCAGATGCCAGAATAAAATCCCATTATAAAGAAAAAGAACATATAAATGAAAAAGATTTGACAAAACAAGTAGAAAACGAAGATTATATGGAAAGGGAATAACAATATGAAAAATCTTAGATTACAGAAAAATGAAGAGGGATATTCTCTCATTGTACGACTGAATGATGATTTAAAACCAGTAGCAGTGGAGCCTTATGTAGTGGTATCTGGTTATGATGAAAAGACAGAAACTTGGGACTCCGGAAGCTATCATCAGGATTTAGAAAAAGCATTAGATGATTTCAATTATGGAAAGCGTATAGGCTATGACAGAATGCTTAAGATTGCTACCTCACTTATAGAAAACGCCCTGGCAGACAGTGTAATAGATACTTTGGATACATTAACTGAATTCGGAATTACCAAAGAAGAAGCAGAAGAACTTGGCATTAACACACAGGAAGTCTTAGAAGATTATGATTATGATTTCGAGTAATTGCGAAATGCCAAAGTATATCTTATAATGAGAAAACAGGAAATTTATAAATGATAAGAGATTGGAATTTATTCCAGTCTCTTTTTTTTGACCATTTTTGAGGTTTTTTTATACATATATAAATAGCAAATAAAATCAACATGGATAAGGAGACAAATTATGGATTTATTAAAAATTAAAGTTAAAGATACGATAGAACGTCTGTCATTTAAAGATTTCTTAGATAGTCGTGATATTATGTATTTTGCGAAAAAGAAATCTATTTATGTGAAACCGGATACAGAAAATGACGTATTTAGTTATTTAGATACATTAGGCGTTGATTATGATTCTAAATTTAAGTCAGAAGTGGATATTACAAGTCCTGTATTTGAAGTATATAATGCGACAGAAGAAGTCCTAGATATTTTAGCAAAAAAAGAAGATACACCCAAACAGGAAACAAGTGCTTTGAAAGATGAGTCAGAATTTTCTGCCGCAGAAACTGAATTTAAACAGAATTCGTCAGACCAGACACTTTCTTTTGATGATGAAGTCCTTCGCAAAATTGATGCCGGGGAAGCCCTGACAGAAAAAGAAATCAGGACTCTTGTTTTATGTGGATATGCCGTAGAAGAAATCGAACATAGTGTTGGGCGTTGGGAGCGTCAGGTATCATCCATTGTAGAAATCAAAGACAGATATTTTTCGATTGACTGGTCAGAAGGTCTAACAGAAATACAGGAAAATTCATTTAATGATTTTTATCCGGAAGAAGTAGAATCCTATGAAGAAACAGTCGTAGTGAAAAAATGGAGACCTATCGAAAAAACAAAAGAAGAAACAGTAGAGGAAACGGAAGAGGAGTTGAAATTATAAATGAAAGTATTGATTGAGGCGGAAATTCCAGAAGACGAGCTGCAAGCATTAAAAGAACAAAATATGCTTGTAGGATTTCCTTGTGACGTGCAATTAACACTGGACTATGGAGATAAGGTTATTTATCCGCATGGAAAAGTGATAGGACAATCAGTGGAGAATCCATTTTTAGAAAAAGTAGTAGTTGCATCTTTTGAATATGAGCATAACGATGGTGACCAAATCTGGTCAGATGTAACAACATATTACAAAAATACTGATGGAACATTTGAAAAAAAATATGAAGATGGATATTATGAGGAAACTTCAATTGTTTCTGTCATCGAAGAAGAAATAATCAATAAAATGAATGAGATTAAACACGAAGTAGAGAAGCAAAAAGAGGCAATTGCTATGTATGGATATTCGCACCCATTTACAAGAGGCGGATATACTATTACAAAAGATTTAACAGAAGAATTAGAAATAGAGGAAATTAAAAAAGAGGATCCATTTATAGAAAATAATGAGGAGCGGGATTTATGAAAGTAATTATGTGTTCATATGGAGTAGGGTATAAAAGTACGCTGCCTCCCAAAAATGTTATTAAATTAAATTTGAATACCTATCGTACAGAATACCGTGAAAGAACGGAAGAAGAATTACAAATTGAAAAGGAAAAATGGGATAGTACTCCGCATCTTTTATCTGGAAAAGGGTATGTCAATAGAATTCGACATGAAAAGATTGCATTTTTAAACCCGGAATTTCCAAATAATATCATAAAAAAAATCAATGAACTCCAAAAAGAAGGATTATTTGATACTATTCTCATAGAATCGGATAGTACTCTTGCAAGTGCATTAAAACAACGTGATGATATAGAATTTGTATATTTTTATCAGGAAAAGAAAGAAAAAGCGATCACACAAATGCTATCGAATGATGAACTCCCGATAAGCACTATTCGATTTTATTGTAATCATTGGGATTGGTTTAAAAATATACAACAAGGTTATCCAAACGCTATTCCTATACAAAGTACGATTACAAAAGAATTAGAAAAAGAGGAATTGGAAAATGAATTTGAAAGAGATTAATATGAATGATTTACCTGAAGATGTAAAAAAGATTTTTAATATATTTGATAGAGAGTGGACCCCCATTTATTTAGTGGGAGGTTGTGTAAGAGATATGCTTTTAGGAACAACACCAAAAGACTATGATTTTACAGTGGAAACCCCGCCGGAAAACATTGAAAATATATTAAGACTATATCATATTCCATTTAATGCAATGAGTGCAAGATATGGTACGATTGTTGCCAGAATCGGAAATGAAGAATATGAAATTACCAGTACCAGAAAAGAAGCGGATTATGTAGATAATAGACACCCGGAAGAAGTTATCTTTGGAGTTTCCATAGAAGAAGATTTAAAACGTAGAGACTTTACGATAAATGCTATGGCTATGGATAGTAAAGGAAATATTATCGATTCATTTGATGGTAATAAATGTTTCGATATGGAAAATCATCTAATTAAGACGGTAGGCAATCCAGAGACTCGCTTTAAAGAAGACCCGTTACGAATCATGCGAGCACTGCGATTTTCTATCACGAAGGGATTCCAATTAGATGCTGCCACTCAAAAAGCTATGGTAGATTGTAAAGATATGCTAAATAATATCTCAAAAGAACGAATTACCGCGGAGTTGCGTAAGATACTTACCGCAGGAGTAGATATTCAGCCATACTTTGCGAATTCTGATATGATGAAAATTATAAAAGTAATCATTCCGGAACTAGGACCCTGTATGCATTTTGAGCAGCACAATAAATATCATCATCAAGATGTATATAACCACATTTTATCTGTTGTTGATAACTGTAAAACGGATAAATTTGAAGTGAAACTTGCAGCGCTTTTACATGATATTGGAAAACCTCAGACATATGTAACAGATGCGGAAGGCTGGGGACATTTTTACGGACATGCAAAGGTAAGTAGAGATATTGCAGAAACAGTAATCGATGAAAGACTTTCTCTTACTGCCAGGGAAAAAGACCTTGTACTTGCTTTGGTTGAACATCATGATATGGAGGTCCATGTAACAGAAAAATGTGCAAGACGTATGTTGAATAAATTTGACCGTGATTTCCTATCTGATTTTTGTATCTTACGTCAGGCGGATAGAGATGATCATGTAAACTTAGATCCAAACAGGCCACTTGTGAATCTGAATGATTTTATGGCAACAGTAGATGAGGAAATTAAAAAGAACACTGCTGTAAAAGTATCAGATTTGGCAGTACGTGGAAACGATTTGATGGATACATTCCATATTTCCGGACCTACTGTTGGACAGACGCTAAAGGCGTTATTAGATGCTGTAATGGATGAAAAAGTAACAAATGATAAGGATATGTTACTAGCATTTGCTGCTCAATATCTTGAAAAGGATATAGATTTAGAAGAAGAAAGATAAAAAGATGAAAATATAAAACTTAGGAGGTTATAAAATATTATGAAAGTTTATTTTATGCCATACGAAGACGAAGATCATCAAGCCTTATTTTGCAGAAAGAAATATTGGGACAAAAATAAAGTGATAGAAGACGGTTATAGCAAAGGCTATGATCGGTTAGAAAGTGCTTTTGAAGCAATCGGAGTTGAAGTATCCGGTGGCGGAGAGGCAATGTATGAAGGCATGAGTATTAAAGATATCAAAAAAGGACTAAAAAAGGAAGGTATCAAACTACTCGTAAATGATAAGACATTCTTAGAAGAAAATGAAAGTCGCACTACCTCCGAATCTTTAGATTCGTGGGATGAGCGACTGTAATGTGAAACTTCTACGAATTTTTAAATTCGAAGATGTTTAATTAAATCAAAATAGAGATGATCAAGAGGAGAGAGACGAATAAAATATTAAATTCTGGAAATTTAAGCACATTTGTGAATTTTTTTGACATAAATAGATAGGTACTATTACCTATCTATTTTTTATATAAAGATAAGGAGAAATACAAATGTGCAAGATGAAATATCAATATCATAACCCTAAAGTTGTTTCCTATGAGGAAGAAGAAACCATTAAAAATTTACTGTTATACCATAAAATCCAGGAAATTTTGGATTTTAGTATTGGTGATACTGTTTATCAGAATAAGCATAACTATTGTACGCCCCTGACAGTAAAGCGAATCATTATCGAAGAAAATGATATTATTTACGAAACAGATACACAGAAATTTACAAAAGCTGACATCGGTAAAACTATTTTTTATACCTTCGATGATGCAAAAACATATGACCTTTTGTTCTCAAAACAAGATATGATTGGTAAAAGATATCAAAATCCAAAAGGAATCGCCAATGGTCATATCTGTGAAGTAACTGCGAATCCAGATAATTGGGGAACTTGTCAGGTAATTGATTTGGAAACCAGACGTGAATTTTTATGTTCAAAACGATTCATTTTAGAACACGAGATACAAGGCACTTATGAAAAATCGTTTACCGGACATTATGATAATACAGGAAAACCAATCTTCGTAGGGGATACCGTATATGAAGGCTGCAATGGATTAGTCGCAAAAGTAGAATTCAATCAAGAAAGAGGGGCCTATTGGTTAGCTGGTCTCGGTGACGGATATGGAATTGAGGATTCTAATATTGAGTGGAAAATTTTGGACCCCGAAGAAGTAAAAGAGAAAGAACTGCCATATTTTATGGATAAAGAAATGGAGAAAGAGTAAATATGAAAAATAAAGGAAATGGAGAGAGTAGATGAACGGTATGAGAAAATATAAAGTAGTATGCAAAGATCAAGAAACAGCTCAAAAAATGAAAAGCTATCTTGATAAAAATAGAATAAAATATGAAGCAAAAGATAAGAAAAATACAATTAAACTTCATGCACATTATGATGAAGCGGTAAAGAGATTACTATCAACTTTTTATGGGGATTATAGCTTATACGGTTTTGATAAAAACAAGGACACATGGGATACAATAGATTCCAAACCATATACCTTAGAAGAGTCAGAAGTGGAGAGAGAATAAATGAAAAAACTTAATTTGTATCTAATTTCTGTAAATTTACATGGTCCTCATCCATATCGAAAATCTGGTTCTGGAAATTGGGTAGTATGTGAAACCAGTCCAGAAAATGCTTTAAAAGTATTACAAAAATATCTATCTGATAACAATTTGATAGGTATGTCTGGGCACGCATCTTTGATATATGAACGATTTCCATTAGATACAGAAATTTTACCAAGGCGACATGTTATGCAATTTACAGAATATAAAGAAAGGGTGTATGAAAAAACACATCCCGAAAAGTATATTTTTAGCCCAAAGAAAACTAAAAAGGGCATTAAGTTACATAAAATTGTGCGAGAACCTATGGAATATAGAAGTCCTTTTGTAAATGGTGCTTATGGAAAAATAGATGAGAATCTATATGCAAAAGAAGATATTGAAAACGAAGAGATAGAAAGGGAATAGCATATGTATCATTATGGAGATAATAAAATGGATTTTTTAGATGCTGTACTTATCGCAAAAACAAGAGGTTTAGAGGAAGAAGTCAGAGTTCATAATCTTGCTCCCGATTTGGCTTTAGCTACAAAAACTCTTGTAAATGGTATGGATGCGGAAATGGAAAAAGCAAGAGAATGTGGGTATGTAAAAGGATTTGCTGATGCAGAAAAAGAAAAGTATGCCCTGGCAGAAAAGGTATCTGATGAACTTGATAAACTGGACAAAGTAAAATCATTGTTACACGCACATACTGATTTTTCCAGAGAAACTCCAGAAGTGAATTATGAATTAGTAGCTGCAATGTTTCATATTTTAGGTTTGGAAAGAGATCAAGATAAGGAAAATACGGAACCGGAGAGATAAAATATGTATGTTTTTCACGCGACTTTAAAACAAAATCAAGCGAGTATCGATAAAACTGAATTATTATTAAACCAATCAAAATACAATAACAGATAAAAAAGAAATCGAAAATGAGGAGGAAAGATAAATGAATACTTATCCGGAACATATAGGTAATGAATTGGGGAAACTCACAGACAAGGATTTACATAGAGTTTTATTACAATATGTAGAGAAAAATTTTGATTCTGTGCAGGACATGTTAAATCATTTAAAATTAGTTGCCGAATGTGAAGACTTTGATTATTTGGGACAGATAGATGATAAAAAACTTGAAGAAGTTTTAGGAAAAGGAGAAGAATTTTCAATGAAAGAAACTATTGTTAAACCGGTAGAATTTAAAGGCAAAAAGTTTTCTAATTATTATCAAACTTATAATGGACATGATGTATATCATACCTGTGTTGTATTAACAGAACCTAATATCCCCTGGGAAGATTGCCAGGTAAAAGATTTAGAGACGCAGAAAGAATTTTTATGTTCTAAAAAGTATATTTTAGATCACGAATTAAAGGATGAAAATATCCGTACTATATTTGTTGGAAATAAGACTCAGGAAGAAATTACAAATTGGATAAAATCTAATACAAAATTAGGAACAATCTATGCAGCTTTTGAAGGCGGAGTCGATGCTGAGATTTTGATAATTGATGAAAAACTAGCGGATTTATATTTGCCAAATGGCGAAAGAAAAATTAATATCCCTCTGGAAGATGTTGCAAAAGAATTAAAAGAAATAACATTAAATAAACAACAAGTCACAGAATTGAATAAAGAAAAATTTACAGCAGAAATTATTGGAGAGATGTTCCGAAAAAATAATGTTCAATACGCACATTATTATTGTGATTCTTATAGATTAACAATTGTAATTACTATTCCTGAAACAAAAGATAGAAATTCTTATGTATCAAATATAAAGGAATTTTTAAAAAATAATGGCATTAACGATAATTTAGCGAACATTATTTTTTATAAGTCTTTACCATATAATGTTGATATGGATTACAATACGCTTTATATGACAGGTAGAGGTGTAGTAGAAGCCGATAGATTTTTTGAAGATTTAGAAGAGTATAAAAACGATATAGAAATGGAGCGTTAAAAATGACAAAGGAAGAATGGGTAAATAAATTAAAAAATCTCCTAATATTAATCCACAGAATTTTATAAAACATTTACAGAACAATATATTATCAGATTTTCAGAAGAAATTTTTAAAAAATGTTGGCATATCATTAGATAATCCCCATTTTTCAAAACCATTGCAAGACACTATAAAAGAAGCAAATGATTTATTCGAGGAAAGAGACTAATTTTTTCAATTAGTCTCTTTTTTTATCCACTTTTTATATTTTTTTTGACATATATCAATATGAAAGTGAGGTAAATATGAATTACAAAATGAAATACGAAGCAGAATGTAAACGAATATTACAAACATATCCCGAGCAGATGAAGAAAGTATTTTCTTATCCTGATTGTGAATTAGAATCTGATTTTCTTGGTTTTGTAGATGAATATGCAGAAGAACAGATACCGGAAGATTTCACTGTTATTGATTTTGGATGTAATCAGGCAGTACAGTCTTGCTATTTTGAACATTGTAAAAAATATATTGGAGTAGACTGTGCGGTACCCATAGAATATCGATTTCCCACACAGAATGCAGAATATTATAATACAACGATTCAGAATTTTATAAAAAAAATTATGCCGACAATGCAGTTAGATTTAAATAAGGTATATGCAATTTGCTCTTATGTACCGGATGAGGAAGCGCAAAAATTGGTCGCGGATACTTTTCCTTATGCAAAAATAGTATATTGTCATGAAAAAATTATGAATAGAAAACCTCCTGTGCTGAATTTCTATAATTGTTTATACCTGTTAGGGGAACTGGCAGATCACAATCTCATAAAATACGATCCAAACGATCATGATCGAGTTTTGGTATATCGAGAAGCCACAAAAGATAATCCTGCAGGTTGGTATAGTGAAAATATACATACAATAGCACAGGAACTTGTAAATGACGGAAATAATCAAATATTTTTATTGGAAGTATATGAAGATCAATTAGGGCATCCATACACACAAAGAAGCTATAAAGCGGACCTATATGATAAAGAGGATTATGAAAGGGATTAATTAGGGGAATATATATGAAAAAAGTAAGTTGGAATCCTATGCTAAATTTTATTAGTGAAATAAAAACAGCCTATCGAAAAAAAGATCTTGCATTAATGGTGGCAGAACGAGTCAACGGATGGGTATCGGATACAGACACAAAAGTTCACGAATATTATAATGCTTTTTCCAAAATAACAGATACAAAAGAATTTATGATAGCCGTTACAAAAAAAGTTCCAAAAGAATATCAAGGCTATGTACGTATGCTTTATAAAGGGAAAAGCTATCAATACCTAAAGAAATTTGAATACACAGACCAACCATGTTATAAGACTCCGGCAGATTTGGGAATCGACATGCATGAGATTATAGATGAGTATAATAAAAAAATATCTTTTGAGGAAAGCACTCTACAATATGAGTAACCAGAAAAATCTGGTTACTTTTTTTGTAAAAATACTCTATTTTTGAGGACTTTTTTAAATTTTTTATACATAAATAGATAGAGTTAAAAAAGGAGAAAATAAAAACCTTATGTTTACGCAAAAAAGAGCAAATGAATTATTACATACTATGATGGAATTAAGACTAAATACGGAACTGGAAGAAACCGTGGCAAAAGAGTTATTAGATGCAGGGTTTAAGCCAGAAGAACTTTCCGAAGAATTTGGTTTTGCTCCGGAAAACTTAATGGAAGAAGAAATTATTTTATACTAAAGGAGTTTAAAAATGAGAACATCTACACAATTAACAACAACCGGACAGTGTGATAGACATCCACACGCAAATATTACAAGTTCCGCAGATTATATTACCAGAGCTGCTGCACAAAGAGAAGTAGTAATGCGTATTCTGCAAGGGGAGCCTATCGATGATATTAAGGGTGAGATTGACAGTATCCTTACCAGTAAGAATTGTCCTTGGGAAAATAGAGAGCAGAAGAGAGCAAACTTAGCTCTGTATGAGAATCGTATCAAAAGATACATTGCATGGGAGAATCAGAGAGAGCAGGATTGGCCAGATGATTATGATACTACCGTAGATTTCTTCGGAGAGACTATTGATGTAAAACCTGACTTTTTCGTACATGAAGAGGGAAAAACTTATGTTGTAAAAGTAAAAACCTCCAGAATGCCAAATAATGAGCAGGATGATATTCAATCTTATGAAGCTTACGCAATGGCATTACTTGGAAAGAAATTATTTCCAAATGATGAAATCATAGTAGAAATCAATCATTTAGCAGATAAAAACTCTGCAAAAGAGAGAGCAGAAATTTTCAAAAGCTATGGCCATGAACAGAAGATGTCTACGCTGGTTTACGATCGAAGTGCAGAAGTATTCTTTCAGGAGAAACATCAACAGGAAATGGAAAATGGACATGTCTGCACTCCGGAGGAATGTGAAAGCTGCGGAATGAGAAATATCTGTCATTATGAAGAGGCACCTATTTCACTGGATATTATGAAAGAGGTAAAGCCGATTTCTGAAATTAGATTGACTCGTGCACAGCAGCAGGTGATTGATTACGAGACAGGCGTGGCAAGAATTAATGCAGGAGCTGGTGCCGGTAAAACACTGGTAGTAGCGATGCGTATTGTAGAATTATTAAAAAAGGGCTATGAACCGGAAGATATCTGCTTACTTACTTTTACAAAAGCCGGAGCAGAAGAAATGACTGCCAGAGTAGTGCAGTATTGTGCAGGTTTTGGAGTACTGGTAGATCCCTCCAGATTAACATCTACCACATTTAATGCATTCTGTCAGAATATTGTGACTGCGCATTATCAGGAGCTTGGATATACCATGCCACCCAGAGTATTACCGGAAGAAGTTAGATCAGGTATTATCAACAGACTGATCGACCAGTTCCCTCATATTGAAGAATGGGATTATTCTGTGGTATCCAATGCGAAATTTGCAAAATACAGTAAGAAATCTGCAATGAACTGCGCAAAGTATATGTTTGCAGAAATTAAAAAAGAAGGATATACCAGAGAAAATAACCCTTATTCGAATTATACTCCGGTATCACTGGATTTAATTTTCCAGATGTATCGTGAATATGATAATACCCTGCATACCAGAAATATGTTGGAATATGATGACCAGTTGTTACAGGTAAACCGTTTGCTGGAATTACATCCTTCCCTTTTTGAAGAAATCGGATATAAACATGTAATTGTCGATGAGTTCCAGGATACAGACTTACCACAGATTCATCTGTTAAATAAAATTATTGATACCAGCAGCTTTAAGAGTTTTATGGCAGTCGGTGATGATAGTCAGTCTATTTTCGCATTCCGTCATACTTCTCCGGAATATATGATCAACTTTGGTCAGTATTTTACACCAAACTTTGATGATTTCAATCTGGTAGAAAACCATAGATCCACAAAAAATATTATCAACCTGGCAAACACCATCAATAATAAAGCAGAAAATAAGATTGATAAAGACCTGATTGCAACAAAACCAGATGGAGTAGCACCGGTAATCGAAGGATTTTATTCTCAAAAAAGTGAATATGAATGGATCGCAAACCAGATACAGGCAGATATCAGAAACGGTAAAGTACCGTCTGATATTGCATTCCTTGCTTCCAATCGAAATGAATTGCAGGCAATGGCATCTGTGCTTACTAAAATGGGTATTCCTTCTATTTTAATGAACCCAATTCCTTATAAAAATAATTCCAGAGTTGCTGCACTTTGTACTTTCTTCGATAGCTTTACTTCTGGAACAACTCAGGGACTCTTGGATTATACAAATGTAATAGAACATGGAGCATTAAAAGGTGTACCTGCTGCCAGACTGGAAGAGATTGCAGAAGAGTTTAAACAGGAAATTATAAGTGGACAAAAATCCATTTCCAGATTTATGGAATATGCAAAAGCAATGGATGAAGAAGAAGTCGATGAATGTTATCAGGCATTTTTGGAAAATATCTCCTACTGCCAGTCTTATGAAGAACTGGAAGAGTTTTTCCATGATTTCGCAATGTATGGTGACGATTCCATGTTTAAGCGTGAAGGTAAATACGAAGGTGTCTGCCTGACTACGATTCACTCTGCAAAGGGATTGGAATGGGATAATACTTATCTTACTTTATCTGCACTGGATAGAAAAGAATATCACAGAAATCCTTCGAAATTCCGCAGCAGTGGAGAAAAAGACGAGAATATTCGTAAGTGGTTTGTGGGAACTACCCGTGCAAGAGAAAAGCTGGTAATGACCGGACAATATGTAGTAGAGTTATCCAAAAACGAATTGATGTTAAATGATTATGTAAAAGAAGCATACGAAATTTTCGGAAAGCCTTTTGGTTATCAGACAGGCGCATTTTTGGAAACGCAGGCACAAGAAAAAAGAGAGGCTCTGGAAGCTGCTACCGGATTTGAATTAAATACCCTTGGCAGAAGATTAGGTACTGCTGTTGGTAGTCATCACGGAAAGTCTGGAGATACTGCACTAATGGACAGATATCGTGGAAACCATCCACAACCTGCACCAGCAGCCCCCGCGCAGAAGACAGAAGATTTGTCTGCAGTCGAACAGGAATTTGCATAAAAAAATAAGGAGATCTGTAAAAAGGTCTCCTTTTTTGACGACTTTTTTATCTTTTTTTTACATAAATAAGTAGGAATTATTTTGACTTTTATACATAAAAAAGGAGATAACCATGATCATTTATAACACTTCAAAAGAATTAGAATCCAAATACATGGCACAGGATGATTTCGTGTTTGAAATTCATAGCCAATTCACATTGGATGAGTTGCTTACTAAAATCCGTAATGGAGAGGAAATTACTCCGGATATTGCAAATATTGTGGCATATTCCAGCAAAGAGAATTCGAAATTTAAGGATGCAACTACTTTAGAACAGAACGATTATCTGGATAACATGGGATATGATATCATTCCAGACCCGGATGATGTAGAGGATGCACAAACAGCATATACTGAGAGTTTAAGAAAACGTGCGGATTTATTAATTGCTTTTGAAAAATATGCATTCAATCAGGAAACTCCTGGTTACCATTTTACAGAAGTATCATTCACACAGGAGCAATTAGCAAATCAGCTTTATGCCTGCTTAGGGATAATGCCTACGTTAAAAGAAATTCCGGATAAAACGGTAAGCGAATTACGTAGCATGTCCGCAGATGGTGAAAGATTATATCTTCCTTATGCAGGAGTTTCTGCAAATAATAAATTACCAAGACCTGAAGATATTGAGTTTTATCGCTCATTGAATGATTATGAAAAGAAAGTAATTGCGGATTCCGAAGCACATCCTATGCGTTTATTAGACCTTGCAAAAGCTATTAAAAACGGGGATAAAGATAGAATCTTTACAGAAAGCGACACTATTTTAGCCGAAAGAAATCCAATTCTTTCTGTTGAAACTATGTGTAATATTTCCAAAACACCTGGCATTATAAGAAATGACAGACTAGAACACGATAGTGAGGAAGATTGCTATTATTATAGTGATTATTGTTCTCAGGAATTGCCAAGCGGTATTGATTTAAAAACAGCAAATATCATTGCATGGATGAGAGAAAGGTATTCAACGGAAAGTAACTCGTCATTAAATGGTTCGGCTACAGTTATTACGACCTGGCTATCAAATACTGCAGATTTTACCAACGAGAATAATCATAAAAAAAGAGAATTTTATAAAGCTTTATTTGCAGAAAGAGTTATTCCAGAAGAAATGCTAATTGAGGTCTTAGCTGGTCAGTCTGATAGCGCTTATACAACCTTAATATCTTACTATAATTCATTGCTGGAAACATTTCATCCCGCTGAGGATAAAGATTATGCAGAAGAATTACAGAAATTTGCAAAGAAGATGTACAAGGCACCCATGACTAGGATGCTACATATAGCAGAAAATACCTTCAAAGAATTATATCATGGACATGCTCCCAGAGTTTTAGCAGAGTATATGTACGCTCAACTTGCTGCGAAGGGCATCAAACCTCAAAATGCAACGGTAGATCAGATTCGAGAAATTGCAGGAAAATTTGATCAGAAAAATATTCAGCTTATTGCAAAATATAAGAATACTGCATTATTTGCAATGGCGGATAAGTTAAAATTCGGTGAAATGCGTACCGACCATATTCAGGTAATTGCAACGTATGCAGATAAAATCAATATTAAAAAGTTACTTGATAAAAAATTCCCGGAATGGTACGTGGAACATAAAGATACCAATACCTCTGATTTAGTACAGCTTTTTGAAAATCAGCATAAAATTTCAAGCTTTACAAAGAGCTTAAGTGCCAGACAGATTATTGTTCGTGAGAATAATAAACGTGGTATGGAAGATTGTGCGAAGTTCGAAAGAAGATATCATATTAAATTCTCTGAAAACGAATTAGCAATCAGAGGACGTAATGTGGTAGCAGAGTCCGGTAATATGAAAATGTATATGTTACCAAAGGACGATTACCGTAACTTTACCGTAGGATATGATACCAATTGCTGTCAGCACTATGACAATGCCGGAGAATCCTGTGTATATAAAGCAGTAACGGATCCTTTTGCAGGTACCGTTGTTATCGAAAAGAATCATAAGATTTTGGCACAGGCGTTTGTATGGACCGATGAATCCAAAGATACCTTTGTATTCGATAATATGGAATTTGCAAATGATGGACAAGTAGCATCTTATATGTCTATTATTGCCGGATATTGTGAAGCAATGCCTTATAAAAACATCCATATGGGTATGGGATATAATACTTTAGGAAACGGTATCGGAAAACCCATCAATAATGAGGAAGAAGCACAATTACCTACTACGATTGCATGGAATCCCCAGAGAACCTCATGGGCACATGGAAATAAAGATGTGTATTCTGACTATCATGTAACAGATGGCGGTAATAAGGCGAGAGTATTAAAACGTAATGGACGTACCTTTATCAATCAGACAACAGGAGTGCGTATTACAGCAGGTGCAGATGAACCTACCAGATGGGATTTGCTGGCAAGACCGGAAACCGCATTTATGTTGAATGACTATCATTCTACCATAGATGAAAGATTACGATTTGCAAATTTACTACATGGAAATCCTGATTTACAAACGCAGATGGAAGCTGTACAGAAAGATCCAAAACTGATTGGTGTTATTGCAAATCCCTTACCGGAAGTACAGGTATTTGCCGTAGAACAGGATCGGTCCGTAGCACATTTGATTCAGAATCCATGTGATGAAGTACAGGTTATCTTAATCGGCGATGACCCCAATTATATCCGTAATGTAATTGCTCCTTCCGAAGCTGTATGTATCGGAGTATTACAGAAAAATGGATTATTATTAGAAGATATTATGAAAAAGGTAAGGACCGGGGAAATCCCGATGCCTAGCAGACGGGTATTTGAGACGGCTGTAAACCAGAACGGTTATGCAATCAGACAGGTGCCTATGGAATTCCAGACAGAGAATTTACAACTGTTAGCAGTAGCTTCCAGTCCCAAGGTAGTATCTTTATTAGTAAATCCTACTGAAGTTGTACAAAAAACAGCACTTGACGCAAGCCCTGATGTTATCGGTCTGATGGAAGCACCTACACCGGAGATTCAGACATATGCGATTGCTAAGGATCCTTCTTTGATCAATAGTATAGAAGGCCCTTGTTATGAGGCAGTAAAACTGGCAGTAGAAAGAAATGGATTAAATATCCGTAATTATCAGAATACGTATCCTGAGTTACGTGCGATTGCGATTTCTCAGAATCCATTCATTGTAACAAATGGCGTTTTAAAGAATGTATCTGATGATGAATATTTACAGGCTGCCAGAATCAATCGAAATGTTATTCGGAAGCTTTCTCATAGTAATCCGGAATTATATGCAAATATTCAGATGGCATTACAAACAAGACAGGCTCCACAACAGGAAAGTTTCGAGCCGGAATTTGACTAATATCCTCATATTTTATCAAAAATCAAAAAACTTTTGACATAAATAGATAGAGTGTAAAAGCTCTATCTATTTTTTATTTAGTTAGGAGAAAAATATGTGTAATCAAATATTTTTTATAAAACCATATTTTGATATATATGCAGCAATCAAAGACAGAAAAGAGATGAAAATGGAGGATGATGATACCGGTGTTTGTATTGCAATACCTCATGCAGTAAATGTACCTTATCAGGACTTGTTTTCTTATCTACATAATGGAAAAACAGATTATATTTACATCGAAACAATAAAAGATAACAAACTTACTACCGGATTATTATGTACGGATAAAGACAGACATTTATCAGATACGGATTCCTGTTTTTTTATCGGAGAAATTGATGGAATTTTATATTATCTCACAGGTACAGAATTTCGGGAATATTATAATGTCGATGCTGTGTTTCTAGTATCAATCCCCACTGTGGTGGAAAAGGTTTTAGCGGATGAAATTTGTGAAAAGGCTTTCATTTCAGCAACAAGGAGAGCAGTAAAATGATACGAGATTATTGTGTTTATAGATATACGTTAAGAGAAACCGGGGAAGTTATTTATATCGGGAAAACAGATGCAAGTTTAAAACAAAGAATTGATGCCCACCAAAAGGAAGATAATTTTGCACCTTACATAGGTTTATGGGATATTGATTATCTGGAATTACAAAATAATACAGAAACAGATATTATTGAGAAATACCTGATAAATTATTATAAACCGATACTGAATACAAAGGATAATGTGACTGGTTTCACAAATATGTCTATTACTTTACCAGATTGGAAACCATATGCAGTCTATGAAGCAGATAGAAGGCATACAACAGAAATTCTGATAAAACAGGCGTTACGACAAGCGAAACTGGATGATGAATTTATTTGTAATGTACTTGGGAGTGATGGCAAACCATTTACATTAGATTTTTATCATAACGGACAAATAGCTGGGATGTCGTTTTCCAAACAAGATATAATACAATCTACAAAAAAGGAAGAAGACTTATTACATCGGTATGTAATGAAACATGTTTATACATATGAACCACAGAATATAGAGTATTTGGAAAAACATTTTGAAGAAATAGAAGAGAAGTGTTTTTATCCGGTAGCTATATTATGGGATTTTCAAGAAGAACAACGACAACATCTGGATATCTTAACAGAGGTTTCACAAATGATAGAAGATCTTAAATGTTTTGCCTCTGAAGGCTTCCAGATTGAAGATTATGACAAGGATGAATATATTTTAGAATGTAATCCTGATTGTATCCCATATATAGAAGATTTATTTTATAATATCTGTGGAAATGATGGGCATTATTATATTACCGTAGATGAAACAAAATTTAATGAAATAGAAAACATACAAATCAAAATAGCAAAAGACCGTTTAAAAATATATTTCGCAGCAGGCATCAGAGATTTCGATAATACTATCTCTTTACAAGAAGATTTTCCTATGATATGCTAAAAAAAGTAATAAAAATATCTACTTTTGGCGGTTTTTTTTGACATATAATAATAGGAAAACCAATCAACAGTAGTCTTGTGAGAGGTGGTAAGCATATGATAAAAAAAGGTAAAAATGGTGAAAGATATTTTGAAAAGCAATACGAAGCACAAAGAGAAAGATATTTAAAACATGAGAAATATTCTGAAAAAATTTATAAAGTAGAAAAAGGGGATGACGTTAAAAATGTTATAATGCCTGTTAAATCCTGGTATTCGCTTATTGGTATTCTTTGTGGTATTTTTATTGCAATGGTCACCAACTATTATACTGGAAAAATTGCATATACTGTAATCTCATTTTTCCTTGGTATGGGGATAATTGCAGAATTATTAAGAAGATTGGCAATTTTTAGACCTGTTGTAATTTCTATGGGTATTATGGCAGCAGTAGCGTGGAGCTATTTTCTAGTTTCAATCATAGATGGATTAACTAACTTAATGCATTACTCGTTACCTCGTCCCGTTTACTATACCATACTTATTCTTGCTATAATAAGATATGGATATAAAAATTTCTGGATTGCACTTGCTTATGTAGAATGTGTGATATCCGAAAGATATTGCACACAAACTAACGAACATGTCGGTTAATTTTTTACCCCAGGTTTTAAACTTGGGGTATTTTTTTGCTCATTTTTACGGAATTTTTTGACATATATAATTAGCGAACAAAACGTAAAGGAGCAAAATAAAATGATATATACTTCCTATTATGCAAGAGCAAAAGCATTTCCAGATCTAATACATATTCGAATTTCTACCTCTGTACCAAAATGGTATCCCTTTGAAACAAAATGTATCCCTGAGTTATACCCGGGATTCGATTTAGTGAATGGCTTAAAAACCGGGGAAATCACAGAAGCCGAATATGACCAAAAGTATAAGGAAAAATTAGCAAAACTGGATAAAACTACTATTATGAAAAAGATCGAAGCCTTAGCAGGAGAAAAAGATGCGGTGCTTTTATGTTATGAAAAGGACGGAGATTTTTGTCATAGACATATGGTAGCAGAATGGCTTGGGAATATCAAAGAAATGCCAAAGACCGGTCCTGAGCAGGCAAAAGATGAGGTGCTGTTAGAAGATGAACGATGAATTTTTACATAACATAAAGGTCACCTACAATAATGGTCGTCATAGATATTTTTCTAAATTCTCAAAAGAAAACTACGAACGGGATGTGCGAATCGGATCGATCGTAAACATGAGACCAATGATAAAATTTGAAAAGATACTATATAGGTGTTAAAATTATGGAATACTATTACCTAGAACTTGCAAATAATAAAATATATAACCGATATATCATATGGGAAAAAGTCAAAGCTTTTCTTCTGCTAGGGGGAGTGGGCTTTTTTTTTGTATTTACCTTATATACACATGGAGACTCCTTACTTTCTCCTGCTGGGGGAATTCTTTTGTTTTTATTTATATTATTTGCAATCGCTTTATTTTGGAAAGAAGAATATCTGCATTTTCCGGATAATGTGACATCCTATTATTATTATGAAAGCACTGTAAAAAAAGGTGATAGGATAGAAGTAAAATCGAATGGTAGGAATTTCACCGTAAAAGTTCTAACAGATATAGAAAAACCCGCAAATTTGCTATTATATGGATATGATGGCATATACAAATATGCTGTTCCAAGAGAGAAAGGAATAAAATAATGATTTATATTACAGGCGATATACATGGAGACCCTACCCGCTTTTCAAAAGAAGCTTTTCCGGAACAAGACACAATGACAAAAGAAGATTATGTAATTGTCTGTGGCGATTTTGGACTGGTATGGGATAAAGAGGAATCAAAAAATGAAAAATATTGGCTGAACTGGCTGCAGAATAAACCCTTTACTACACTTTTTGTAGATGGAAATCATGAGAATCATGACAGATTGGATGCAATGCCTGTATCGGAATGGAATGGTGGAAAGGTTCATTTTGTACGACCAAATGTGATCCATCTGATGAGAGGACAGGTTTTTACTCTGCAAGGGCAAACGTACTTTACTTTTGGTGGAGCATCTTCACATGATATTTCAGGGGGGATTTTAAATCCGGAAGATTATAAATTAGGAGTGCAAGATCCTGATTTTAAAAGAATGTATAAAAGGATGCAGGGTAATCCATTACCTTTTCGTATTAAAGATATTTCCTGGTGGGAAAGAGAACTACCCAACGAATCAGAAATGCGGGAAGGTTTAGAAAATTTAAAGAAACACAATAATAAAGTGGATTTTATTATTACACACAGTCCCTGTACCAGTGATCTGTTTCTGTTGGGTGGAGCAGGTTTTTACGATACGGATATCCTTACGAACTATTTGGAAAAAATCCGTGCTATCGTAGATTATCAAAAATGGTATTTTGGACATATGCATATCAATAAACAACTTAATTTACAGAATTTATGTCTATATGAACAAATATTGATGGTGCCTGATAAAAATTATGTTTATCAATTTCCGGAGGAAGAAAGATAATGAGCTATCGAAACTTTACATTAGATCAAGATTATTATGGTCTTGGATATGATATGTATAAAAAGGATTTTATCACTATTAATTCGGGACTTACCGTGTTATCCGGCTGTAATGGATCCGGAAAAACAACTTTAATGCATCAAATAAAAGAAGAGTTATCAAAACAGAATATTCCATTTATTTCTTATAACGATGTTAAAAATGGCAGAAATGATGCGATGGATGTTGCTTTAAATGTAAATAGAGATTTAAAACTTTTAGCAAATCTCGCAACAAGTTCTGAAGGAGAACAACTTTATCAGAATGTAGGAACCTTTGCAAAAAAGATTGGACAGGCTGTAAGAAAATGCGTATTAGATAATCAAAAAGAATTGTTTATTTTCTTAGATGCTTCTGATAGTGGATTATCAGTAGACAGGGTTTTAGAATTAAAGGATTTTACGACAATGGTAATTGACGATGCGAAAAAAAGTCATATTGATTGCTATTTTGTCATGTCTGCAAATGAATTTGAACTCTGTAAAGGAGAGTGTTTTTCATTACCGGATATGGAATATAAACACTACGATGACTATGAATCATGGAAAGATTCTATCATAGCTTCCAGAGAGTATAAAAGAAACGTATCCATAAAAAAACAAAATAAAAACCTCGATTTTGAAAGAGATATATAAAAGAGCAGGGTGATTGCCAATACGGTAATCACCCTCATTATTTATTAAAACGCTTTTGCAATTTCCTGTTTTAACAAATCTATATTTCTACTATTATACCAAATGATTTTAGCACCTATATTTTGTGCATAATCATATACTTTATAGAAAAGAGAATGAGATATACATTTCGTAAATAATACAACAGCATCACATTGTAGATAATCCTAATCATCAATTACTTTTAATGTATCTGTTTTTCCTAATACTTCTAATTCTTCCATAATGCAAGGAATAGCAGTTTGTTTTCTCATATAAAATCTCCTTTACCTTTGATATTATTATATGTAAAAAAAATCCGTAATTTGAGGAGTTTTGTGGTTTTTTTTGACATATATAAATAAATACATGAAATAGCGAGGAAATATTATATTATGCATGAAATTATAGATAATGGGGATATTTTTGTCTATCCACAAGATATTACAGATGCTGTCTGTGTTACAACAAACGGCTGTATCAATTCAAAAGGTTATGCAATCATGGGGAAAGGTATTGCTCTTTCTGCAAAGGAATTATTCCCAAACATTGAAATCAAGCTGGGTACTTTATTAAAAAAAGGCGGAAATCATGCTTACGATTGTGGCATTTATCAGGTAGATAATCTGCTTGGAGAAACACAAATGTATCATGTTTTTACCATGCCTACCAAAAATAATTGGCGAGATAAAAGTGACAGTGCACTGATTAAACGGTCTGCAGAAGAGCTGGTAAAACTATGCGATGAAAACGGCATTAAACGGTGTTTTTTACCATGTCCTGGATGTACAAATGGACAGTTAGATTATCAAAAAGAGGTCAAACCAATTTTAGAGTCTGTTTTGGATGACCGTTTCATTGTAGTGGGTGGTCCGGACAAAATAAAAGAAAAAGAAAGTGAGGAAACCTATGATTACCCTAACTGAAAGCTTAAAGAAACGTTTTTGTAAAGACCAAAACTTGCCTATAAAAGTATATTCAGAACCCATTTTTACCGAGCGATTAAAACTATTTGATGCTTATGAGAAATATTTAGAATTTTGCTCTATGTATCGTATCCGTTTTGGTTCTGATGAACAGGCATATTTTGCTTATTATAATGATTTAAAAGATAGAATCATCAATTATATTAAAGAATCAGAAGCTTTTCAGTCCTTAAATAAAGCTGATATGTATAAGGAATTTCCAATATATGGAGAAGGCATACCAAAGGGGGATGCTTATAAAGATAAAAATATCGGCAAAAGTTTTCTTTCTATTGATATGAAAAAAGCAAATTTTAATGCATTAGTACATTATGGAAACGAAATAGGAATACCATTCACACCAAATCTTACGCAGGATATTGATAAGAGTTGGAGTCAATTTATGGCAATGTTTACAGACATTCCCTATTTTGCAACTTCAAAATATATCAGACAAGTAGTATTTGGAAACTGTAATTCGAAAAGAGTTATTGCTTATGAAACTTATTTAATGTCGGATTTCCTTTCTAAAATACAGTTTGAAGGCGAAACATTTTTAACATCATTTCCACATTTTCTAAAAAAGGATATTTATTCTATGTGTAGCGATGAAATTATTCTACATATGGATGATTTAAGATTACAGGATATTGAATATATCCAAAAACGTATTGCAGAATCTCCATTAGACTTACGCATGGAACAATATTCAATCGGTAAAATAGCAGGTACAGATGTATTCGTAAAAATTTTTACTGATGGAGAAATGGAAATCAAATGTGCTTCTGCGGAGGAAGCTGTTTTTGCACAGAAGCTAATAAAAGGAATTCCTTTTGATAATCATGATTTCTATATTAGTACAAAATATGGTACTGCGGTTTTAACAGAATTTGATACGACAGCATTGAAATTAGTAATAACACAAGAAGAATTAGAGAATGAAAGTATAGAGGATTTTGAGTATGGAGAATAATCAAAAATATATAAAAGTCAAATGCAATTCTGAGCAGGATTACGAAGCAATTTTAAATTATTGCAAAAAAAATCTCAAAAATATGAAAGTTAAGGCAAAGCCTAAAAAATTAGTCATAAGAATTCCACTTTCCACAAACGATGATCGAGTCGCAGAAGAAATGGATTTATTTGTCGATGCAATCAATACTTTCGTTTGTCCGGAAGATAAAGTGAAATATAAACTAAAAACATATACAAAAGAACATACAAGTACTTGCAATATAAAAGATAATCAGAAATATTTATATATCAAAAGTAACAATTCGATTGATTACGAAAAAGTTAAAGCATTTTTAGAGAATCAACATTATTTTATTATTTCAAATGAAGCAAAAAATACTATTAAATTTCCTTTTCCAACAGATTATAGTGATGATGAGGCAAAGGGTGCAACAAGAATTTTTATCTCAAATATTTGTGCTTTATCTGGCATTACAAAAGAAAATGTTAGTTTTAAATTAAAAACACATCATATAGTTCCAGAAAAAACACAATCTGTTACTATGGCACATTTTTCCGGAGGAACAGGAACGCCGGAAGATAATGTTGGATACTCTTTTCATGACACCATTGCGGACGAAATATTTAATGGTGCTTTACTAAGAGGAGAAAGTCCGTTAGTTGCTTTACATGAATTGGAAAAACGTACAAATCTTATGGCAATACGGGCTGCCTTCGATGGCGCAGATGAATTTACCACAGATATGAGTGATTACGAAAGGGAAGAGGATTATGGACTATAAAAAGCTTTTACAAACATCCGAATATGATTTTTTACGTACAAATCCATATCTTGGAAACCATATTCTATTATTGACATTGGGCGGTAGTAGAGCATATAGTACAAATTTACCGATCAGTGATGTAGATATCCGTGGTATTGCAGCTACACCAATGTCTGCATTATTTGGATTGGAAAAAGATTTTGAACAGGTAGTAGAAACAAACACCGATACCGTGATTTATAGTATGCAAAAAATGCTGCAACTACTAATCAGTTGCAACCCGAATACGATTGAAATCCTTGGCTGCAAACCGGAACATTATCTTTACCTTTCTGCTGAGGGACAAATGATTTTAAATCATGCAAATGACTTCCTCAGTGTGAGAGCTATCGATACTTTTGGCGGTTATGCAGATGCTCAGTATAATCGTTTGGAACATGGATTATTAGGCAACGGAGAAAACGATGATAAAAAATTACAGATGCTAAAAGACAGCCTTAGCAGAGCAATGGAATCGTTTCGTGCAATGCATAATGATGAACATATCTTTTTGGATATCAAACAGGTGAGCACCGAAGAATTCCATTGTATTTATCCTTACAGAGAATTGTTGGATGATGTCAGTAACGATCATTTATTATTATCCGGTGAATTTACAGATGTACCGATTACAGACTTTAAAGCTATGATAAGTCAGGTACATAAAATTCAGAGTGAATATGGCAACATCAATAAACGAAATACAAAGAAAACAGATACAAAACTTGCGAAACATATGATGCATTTAGTAAGACTTTATTTAATGGGTAAAGACTTAAATGCATCTGGACAGATTATCACTTATCGTGAAAAAGAACATGATATATTAATGTCCATCCGCAATGGAGAGTATATGACTGAAGATGGTAAAAAAGTAAAATCGGAATTTTATGATTTACTCAAATGTGTACAGGATGAATATATTTATGCTGTTAAGCATACGGTATTACCGGAAAAAGCAAATATGGATAGTTTACAGGAAATGTTGTTTGGAATTTATGAAAAACAATTTGATAGATATAAGAAAAAAGATTTTTATAATTATTTAGATCAATTATAAAAAGTACCCATTTTTACGGATATTTTTGACATAAATAGATAGGTAATAGTACCTATCTATTTTTTATTTACAGAAAATGAAGTCCACGCATATCCGCAAAGGCGGTAGTGGACGGATATGTGAAATATACTCTTAAAGGAGGTAATTTATGCAAGGAATTCATAAAAGCTTAGAACGGGAAAGATTAGATGCTATCCACGTTGCGAAAGATTTAAAGTATCAAACATCCGTAATTAACCGATTAAAAAATGCTGATTCTATTGCAGAAATTGATCGGATTATGATTCAGGCAAAACACGATTGGAGTTTGGAATTAGATTAGGAGGCTATTATTTATGAAATATGTACAAACCAATATTGGAAAAATCCCATTAGAAGATTATTTAGATTTGCAAAGTCAAAGATATGGATATGATGATTATGAAGATTTGCAATCGAACGGATTGTCCTTAGATATTCCAGAAACAATTGATGTGGAAGAACCGGAATTATGATTTATTATGGAGCAGAAGATGAAAACCATAGTGATGCTATTTTAGGGCAATATGGAGTCGAATTAGCATACGATAATCTAATTGTCGGATATCTTTTATTACAGGATACTGAATGTGGATGGGATTATACCTTGCTTGCTCCGAATTGTACGGAAATAGATGGTGGAGTATATGAAGAATCAGAACAGGCACTTACCGTATTAGACGTCATTAAAGATTTAGCAGAAAGTCTGGAACATTGTCAATTGCTTGTGGAGGTTCCGAATGAGTATGCATTTGTGGACTATGATGAATTATGGGAGGAATACGAAAACAATGATATATGCAGGAATCGGGAGTAGAGAAACTCCGGAATGGGTATTAACAATATTTGAACGCATGGGATCCTGGATGGCAAAGCGGGGAGATAAACTAAGGTCCGGTGGAGCAGATGGTGCAGATTCCGCTTTTGAAAATGGATGCAATGCTGCAAATGGACAAAAAGAAATTTACTTACCCTGGGATAATTTCAATGGTAAGACAAATGGAAATGGATATTTTAGCACTTATTCTGTAGAATCCATGAGTAAAGCAACAGAGATTGCTAAAAAATACCATCCATATTGGGATAATCTTTCCAGAGGCGGTCGTGCACTTATGACACGTAACAGCTTTCAGGCATTGGGATTAAATTTAGATACACCTGCTGATTTTATTGTATGTTATACAGACGGCGGGAAATTAAAGGGTGGTACGGCACAGGCGCTTAGAATTGCTGCCGATTATCAGATTCCCGTATTTAATGCAGGAAATTATGCAAATGAACAGGATTTAAAAGCTGCATTTAATCAGTTTTATTTTGGATTATTACATAAAGAAAAAGATGAAATCAAAGATGATGGACAGATTCCTGCATTACGTGGGGAATTATCGTTTTTATCGAATATGTATTTATGTAAGGTGACCATGCAAATTGATGGTATTGACTACACATTTCCTAGTGCTGAGAATGCATATCAGGCATTGAAAAATCATTATTGTGGTTTGGATGTTGTACCATTTTGCAAATATTCTCCGGCAGAAGCCAAAAAGTTTGCGAGATGTATTGGAATTCCAGAATCATTCCATACAGATAAAGTACAAATTATGCGAGAGGTTTTATTACAAAAATTTAAACAAAATCCCGATTTAGTAGAAAAACTTTCGCATTGTAATTTTGAAATTCAGGAAAGAAATAACTGGAATGATACTTTTTGGGGAATTTGCAGAGGTACTGGCGAAAATATGCTTGGTAAATTACTTATGGAAACCAGAAACAGATTACAACAAAAAGATATTTCAGAGATTGGCAAAACATTATTACAGTATCAGGCAGATTTGGCAGAAAAATATCGTTATAAACCTTTAAAAGAGGATATGCGGGAAATTGCCAGAAGTATCTATCAGGATACCTTACCTTTGTATTTTACGGATGAAAATAATGCCGGAAAACCGTTACATAGTCCTACCGGGGAAATCATTGCCACCGGATATGACAGAATTGTAATTGGAGATTATGGAGCATTTATTGAAATAGATCCAAAGGACATGCAACTGGATAATGTTTATATACCGGAAAAGCAAAAATATCGTGTAGATGATCCGGAATATGCAGAACATGTCAAATATCTTTGGTATGAACCTAAAAATGGATATCCATCAAAGTTATATGACCAAAAGAAAACAGTGACTTATGCGGATTATAAAGCAGATAAATGGTATGTATCCCCCTTTGAAACCAGCGAAGGATATTATGAAATCAACAAAAAGATAGAATTACCCTTGAATCCTCCGCAGAGAGAGTATTACAAAACGGAAGATGGGTATGTAAATAAAGTAACTGGTGAAAAGAAAGTAAAATTAAACCGTGGGGATGTCGAAATTGAGATGCCTATGGATATACAGACAGAAATGGAGAGAGATTAAGGATGATACTTAGATATGAAGTTACTGTGGAAGTTACAAACGAAAATTTCAATAAATATGGAATTGGTGGAATAAGAAATGCAATCACAGATGCCGTAGAAAAACATCCACTTACAAAAGCCACTTATAGTGCAAACGTGTATGAAGAATCAAGATTTTCAAAAGATTTACAGAAATTCGCAAATGCAAAAATTGCAGTACATATTAAAAATCAAGAAGAGTATAACCAGTTTATGACAGCATTATACAAGAACGGATACAACATTTCGAATCCATCTGATTTTCAAATGGACGATTATGATTCAAAATATCCGTATTTCTATATCGAAGACCCGGTTGCCAGATATATGAATGCAAATGCGGAATTTGAAAATATTGTTGAGAAATACAGCACATTTATTGTGCATAGCACAAATATCACTTTAAAGGAAGTTTCTGAATTAGATTTCTATCAGGAAAAAGAAGAGAAAATGGAGTTAGAATAATATGAACGTACCAAGTAAAACATTAACCTATGAAGATATGAGTAATTATGGATACACATGGCCTGGAATGTTACCAATTACTTTGGAAGAAGCCGTTAGTTATTATAATAACAAACATTTATGCATTTATAAATTATACGAAGATGGAACCGAATCCATGATAAACACTTCTGCAGATTTCCATACAATTACAGCAGATTCAAGTATGTATGGTATCGAAGAAAAAGACTGGATAGGATATATTAATACCTTAGATATAGAGAATGAAAGATAAATAAAAAGTAAGGACTGTTTTTATTGAATAGTCCTTATTTTATACCCATTTTTACGCTTTTTTTAGACATATATAAACAAGGAAATAAAATATAATCATAAAAAGGAGTATATAAGAATGGGAGTAAAATTAGCTAGAGCATTACAGAATAATGGATATGGATATAATAACATTCCAATGAATATTCCATTTAGTCAAAAAGATTTTGTGAAGTCTCAGGGAGCCAGATGGAACTTTAAAGATAAAACATGGGAACTTTCTGGGGAAATGGAATTTGAAACCGCAAAAATTGCGATTCAGGCAATTTGTGAGCATATGAAATGTAAACCGGAAGAAATTGGAATCGATTCCAAAATACTGGATATGCCTGCAGAAACAAAAGAAGCAAGAGAGGCCGCAATTAAAGCTGCGGCAACAGTATTATTTACACATCCGGAACAGGTGATTTGTTTTGACACAGAGACAACAGGTTTTAGTAAATGGGATGAAATTTTACAGATGTCTATTTATGGCACTAATGGACCTATTTATAACAGCTATTTTAAACCGGAACGTAGAAAAACATGGAGAGGTGCTGAAGCTGTAAACCATATTTCTCCGGAAATGGTAGCGGACAGTCCCAGTTTTTCTGAGGAAAAGAAAAAGTTACAGGAAATTTTCAACAATGCCAGAGTAATTATTGGACATAATGTTGATTTCGATATTAAGAAGATTTCATGGAATGGCTTAAGAGTAGAAAATGCTATCATTTTGGATACACTAGAACTCTTTAAATTAGATAAAGAGGCAGGCTCTCATAAGCTGATAGATGCCATTACCTATTATCGTCCTGATTTGTTAGAAACCTTTTCTGCTGGGGCACACGATTCTAATACAGATACCTGGGGCACTATCGAGGTATTTAAGGCACAGATGGAAAAATATAGGGATTTGGTTAAGGACTCCCTGACAGAAAAAGAGCTGGAAGACATTATATCTGCAAAAGAAGAAATTCCTTCTGATGAGGAACAGGAAGAAGAATTTGACGTTGAATTTTTATAAATGAGGTAAAATATGGAAACACCATACGATATTTATGGATATATAGTGATACATAGCTTTGAAAAGGCTGGTTTTGAAATACTCGATATTGAAATTCCAGAGGAATACGACACTCCGCAAAAGGAAGGACTTGTGGAAATGTTTTGTGAAGATGTCGGAGATTATGGAGATATTTCAAAACAGATACACAAAGATTTATGGAAAGAATCACAAACAGACCAGATTAACAAAGTAAAAGTATGCGCCGGATATACCACAACGAAGGATTATTTCGGAGAAATCGACATAGAAAATACATTTACTTATGAAGTGACTGAAAGAAATATAAAATACGAAGATTTATTAACGGAGGAAACATATAATGAATATTAATGAAAGATTAGGAATCACATCGAAAGATGATATACCATTTAGAGAGAAATATGGAAAAGTAGTAGCTTTGATTGGACTGGAGAATTTAAAGCCACTTATGCCAGAAGATATAGAAACGCTGGCAAAAAAATATGAAAAAGATAATAACCTTAATAACATTCCAATAGAACGATGGGATGCGATTGCGGGATATAGTGCATTTGTAGATAAGAGTGGAAGACAGTTGTATCGAAGTGGTAACAGTTCCTTAAAATCCTTATTGCAAAAAAATAGTATCAATGAGTATTCTCCTGCACAGCTTGTATGTATCTTAAAAGAAGCTGCGGCAGAAATTGTAGAAGAATACAACCAAGAAAAAAGCAATATAGACATCGAAAGATAAGAGGTATTTTTATGAATATGCAGGAATTTATAGAAAAATACAATGGAAAAATGCTCACAACCACAGAAGAAGTGTTGAAATTTGATAAACATTTAGAAAAAGCCATGCGAATGAGTCTACCAGAGGATGTTTCGATTGTTTTTGATGAGTACGATAAAGCACCGATGACTTTTGTAGCTATTTTGCATAAAGAGGAATACAGCGCATTATTCTTTTATCATGTACCTATTAATAAAACACTGGATTTTCAGTTTGAATCCTTTGATTTTATCAACCAATGCCCGATGATGAGCGTATTGACATATAAAATGGGCGCACAACATCCGGTGGCATTGACAAACTTTGAAGATTCTGTAAACCGTATTTTCGACTATCTGGAGCACATGGAAATTCCGGAAGAACAGGAAGATTTGATTAACGAAGATTTTGAGATAGATTGATTTGTATAATTTCCTATGAGATAATGGAGGAGTAATATGGATTTATATGATGAATTAGATGATAGAGAAAAGGAGAAAGATGGTATGATTTTAGAAATTGGTGCTATGAAAGTTGAGATTCCAGAAGAATTAGTTGAAGAGAGAGCTAAATTAATGCATATTGATTCAGATGAACAAAATATTTTTGATATAAAAGAAACCATTACAGAATTTTTAGGATGTTTTACACCAGATGAATTAAAAGATAAAAATACTATGGCTATCAAAATTGTAAATCATTTGAAAAGTGAATTGGAGTTATATAAATGATAAACGTTACAACTATAAATAAAACGATTATTGTTTGGAATAATTTAAGTAAAGAAGAAGCGAAAGATTTGACTGATATTTTGTCCAATATATTATCATATTATGCTTCTAAACAAACAGATAAATATATCCCCATACCATTAAAGGATGATTATAATTATCTATCTATAATTAATAAAAATGGATATAACATGTTGTCTGTTATAAAAGATAAAACTAAAAATCCAACACAAATTAGTTGTAGCCCTATTATAAACGGAGATAAGCTATATGAATCTATAAGTATCTTAAGAAATTATAAACGAAATATTGATAAAAGAATAAATATTATTTCTAAAATGTCGTTCTATGAATGGGTAAATTTATCAATAACACAAGCTGTTGATTCTTACTTAATATCGCCTAATATAAATCCAGAGAATTTTGTAAAATCACTTACTACAGGTAATCTTCCAGAAACATATAAAAAATTCCTATCCAATGTAGGCATAGCATTGGAAAGTATAGAGAAAGAAAAACAAATTATCATTAACAATGAAACTATTGAAATAGAGAGATAAATATATGGATGAAAATAACAGGCCAGAGGATTTTTTATTCGTTTTAAAAGATAAAGGAACCAAAAATCAGGGATGGTGGCTAAAAATCTCTAGCGCAGATGAATTATGCGCATATTACGAAAAAATTGTACCAACAAGATGCGGCAAAGTATTTGAAAATTATCTTTATGGAAAAGAGTGGAATTGGGCGCATCCTTCTTTTAAAAATACAGAACATTCTAAATATTTAGGAGAGGCAGAAATTACAGAGGCTGTAGTGCGATGGGGAAGTGAAAGAAATTTAAACATTATCCAATCTATTAAAGGTTTTCAAATGATGGTTGCTGGTAAACGTCAAATCCTGCGCCTTGGCTAAGTAGTTTTTTTATGCCACACTCTAAATAACACGAAAAAACTATTAGTTTTTTAGAGGAGGCTAAAGCGCATGGATCAATTAACTCACACTGTCCGCCGGTCGAACTGGATAAACATCATTCGACAGTGCCAGGACAGACCGGCAGGCACTACGGCAAAGCAGTGGCTTGCTGAAAACGA